>Ga0222715_10000408_pt1 | contig 42684 bp, 76 predicted proteins | sample C33_9DmetaG_FD_165056 | JGI IMG/M metagenome (GOLD analysis project Ga0222715, IMG submission 165056) | Estuarine water microbial communities from San Francisco Bay, California, United States - C33_9D | ecosystem: Environmental > Aquatic > Marine > Unclassified | place: USA: California...
AAAATAATTAAAAAAAGTAGTTGATTTTTTAAAAAAAGGAGGGTTAAATTTTAATAATAAAATAATTAAAAAAAGTAGTTGATTTTTTAAAAAAAAGGGGGTAAAATTTTTTAATAATAATTATAATAATATTATAAAATTAACCCAAAAAATTATAATTTTATTATACTAATATTATTATAAAATTACCCACAAAAATTATAATATTATTATACAACTACTCTACCAACAAACAAACCTCACAAACGAGCAGCCGGTTTTGGCTCGTTTCCGTTTTGGCTCGTTTGGGGTTTGGCTCGTTTTGAACAATACTTTTTTTGTTGATTTCTCTGTCAGAGATATAGACTCAGCTAGCTGACTAGCTGCCTTAGGCAGCCTGAATCTTATCACAGAGCTCTAGATATCTATTGCGCACTTTGTGGAGATTCTTAAAAGATGTCTCTGAAGCTATCTCGTCAAAGGTATATCCCTCTTTACGCATATCAAAGATCTTACGATCCTCTGGTTGAAATTTGCTGATTTCTGCCTCGAGAAATATCGCTGTCTCATCGATGTCATATGTCTCTAGGCGAAACTCATGTACATCTATAGGCGTAGTATTATTAAGTCTCTTCCAGTTACTCTCAGCATATGTCTTCATATACGCGCGGATCCATAACCAAGCATATGTAGAGAACTTATAGCCTTTCTCTTGATACTTCGTACCTTCGAATCTATTCCAAGCCTCTACAACACCCATAAAGCCTTGCTGAACAATATCATTATATTCATTATAATGGTTACGTGTCCACTTCTTAGCCAGCTTATGGACCATACGTGTACACTGACGTACTGCCTGATCTACGTTTAATGGGTTATCTTTAAACTCAGTATGCTTAACTGTGAAAGTTTTTTTCATTACAAATTCTCCTAAAGGAACATTAAAATTGGAAGTGATGACATCGCTAGTACAAACAAAATACCTGTTACATATTCACAAAAAGCCATTATACGATCTCCGCTACAATTGAATCATTAAACTCTTCTACTGGCATAGACTTAACTGCACCATCAGAGTAGATAATGCCTACGTAGGAATCATCGCGATCTGTTACAGTAGCCTTGATAACCTCTCCGTTAAAGAGCTCTACAAGATACTGCTCGCCTGAGCGAAAGACTGAACAATCAATTAGCATTTCCTGAGTCGTAAACATTTCTAACATCTCCTAATTTCTAATTATAATATATTGTAGTCTCTTTTGCGCCAAAGTGCAACTAAAAAAGGGCTTTTACCGCCCTTTTTTTTCTAATGTCTGGCATGATCCTGATCAGTGAATTGAGAAACACGATCAGGATCCGCTCTGTGTGAGAAGACAACAGTATCGTTATCTACATCAACATCACCGTACATACGATGATCATGAGTCAGATGGATAAAGTCAGGTCTGCCCCAAACACGAACCGCAGCTTGATAATCATTATCATTTCGAAAACCAACAAAGTGCAGCATTACATATCTCCTCTAAAAAACAATAAAACTACTTACTAGATACGCCCGAGCTAGTATCTTCAATCTCGAGCTCAGATTGAAACTAACATCCCTTTCGAGATAGTGCTTTTAGCTGATCAACGCCTCTACACGGACGTATCTAGTAAGTAGTTTAGAAATTTCCTTCTCTTCATTCTATAATTGATTATAGTCTCTTTTTACAAATAAATCAACTAAAAAAGGGCTCTAAAAATGTAGTGTTAACAACGAGTTAGCATTTTTCTGCGCGAAGCTAAGTAAGTCATTGTATTACTTAGAGAAAATCCTTCATACACCGCAAACTAAGGTCTACTTAACATCCAACGTTTCTTAGACGTCTTAGCATAGTCTCTCCTATGTTCTCCCATATTATCCTTATGTCTATGCATGTTTCTCTATAATATACATAACGTTTAACCACCATGACGGTATGTTTTTTTATACGTTTAAAATGGTATGTCTTGTAAGCATTCTACTTGTTTCATCTTATTAATCATGTTATTCTCTCTATGCTCTGACCATCTACATATCTCTGTCATACCATCTAGCCATTTACCATTAGGATAATCTCTGCCTTCTTCTAGCCAGATATCCTTCTTATACATTCTGATAGATGTTTCTAGCTCTTCTGCTTGTTTATGATCATTAACGAATACTTCTATAGAGCATATTGTCTTTAAGTTAATAAGCCATTTCTTTTGAGGAACTTTGAATTTACCATCTTTGTTATAATCTTCTCCTTCATAGCGATCTCCCCAACGGTTGATTCTATTTTCGATAAGATCTTCACAACGGCCTGGTTTGAGTACCCATACCTTCTTACCATAGTTGAATACTTGTCCTCTATTGATATAGAATGTCATGAGCATTGTGTTATTCTCTTAAAAAAAGAAAGAGCCTGAATGGCTCTCTCTCTTGTTATATTATTTTATAGTGAGTAAGCAGTGACAGGATTAGATGATCCTGCGTATACTTTCTGACGGTTGAATTTAATACCGTCTTGCTCCATTTCGAACATTCGCGTTTTGACCGAACTAGCGCCAGTAACATTAACGAGATGATCTTCTGTCATGGGATATGGTGAGGTAGTCAAGGCTAGAACAACATCGTATTTTACTGTACCGGGGTTGTAGCCAAAGATAGAAGCAAGCTTCTTCGCGTGTGTAGTCTTAATCATATTATATACATCCTTCTATGATATAACAGAGAACCTCTCTCTGTTTCTTGTTAATATTATAAGACAATAATTAGATTTTTTCTCTTCCGTCTATTTGTTTTAGAATCTTTTCTGTCTCTTGCCAATTTGATACCTGAAATACCATATTAGAAGAACTTTTATCTAAAATATTAGCTAATGGATAATCATTACCTCCAGGACCGGTTTTGTCACCGAAGAAGCAACATGTTCTGCCAGGGAAGTAATCTAAGACTTGACGCTTATCTTTATCTGTTTCAAAGATATCGATGCCTGTTTCGCCTCCGATAAGTGCAGTGACACCTTCGTAACGTTCATTGATTTGCTTAGCTATTCTGATTCTTTCATTATTCTGCATATCATAGATTCTATAATATGTACGTTCATCTAGATTTGCGTTGCGACCTACAATAGAGAAATTAACCGAACCAGGTCTGACTTCAATGTGATTGCCACAACGAATTTCAAAACCAGACAAAGATAATTCTAGTTCAAGATAATTTTTAACCTCTTCAGGTAATGTCCAAGGTGAAGAGAATATCTCTTTTCCTTTTTGCCATACAGAATTACCAGAGCAGTTAAAGCTATATTCAGCTAAATTGCATAATGTAGAACCTAGTTGCTCTTCTGTCTTAGAATAATCAGAACCTGTAACAATAGAACAATCGAAATATGAAAAAAAATCAATAAGATAATCTTCAAAATCTTTATCGATAGGTTGACGTGAATCGGTTAATGTACCGTCAACATCAAACAAATATATCATAATAACTCCTAATTATATTGAGGATTATTCCTTGAGATAATACCTCTTGCAATCTTCATTGTCCATCTCTATTCATTTAGAGCCTCCAATGTAACCACCAATAACACCAATTAATCCTGTTACTGACATCTTCATAAGAGTAATTACGCTCTCATCAACAGGCCTGTTCTCTTCTAACGCTACCCAATAATCACCTATAATAATAACACCTAATAATACTAACACACCAGTTGTTATTAGTAGTACTACAATATCTTTAAAATTCTTAATCATTAAATGCTTCCTTTAATTTCTCTTGATTAGCTAACGTAATATTTAATTTTATATCACGTAACTTATCTACGTTACCGTTGTAAAATATATGCTTTAGTATTTCTTTAGGTAGCTTTTTTATTAGATCATCTTGACTATAGAGAGAAGGCATCTCAGACTTTATCCGAGACACAGAGAGCTTAGACCATAAACTTGGATGATATTCACGTATATAGGAATTAAAATGAGCGCTGTAACCACAGTTAAAGCAATGACAAAGAAACTCATTTTGCTTTCTAGCGACACCGAATCTAGCCTTTCTCAAATCCTTCTTCGAATCACCACAGACAAGACAAGACCATTTCCATTTAGTATTGTCTTTACTGCGTTCGAAGTTACGAACTTCTAATGCTATATCATTTATTATTTGTATTGTGTCTAAATAGCTCATGTTTAAACATAAGTTTTTCTTTGAAGATCCATTATATGTTTAGAAGCAATATCTGCAGCCCATTTATTATTTTCTGATTCTGCTTGTTCTTTCCATGCTAATAAAAGCTTGATTCTATATTGCATTCTTGTATCCTTCTCTAACCAGCTGATCATATCTACTATTCGCTTCTTCTAAATTTACATTCTTAACAAATGAAGGATCTTTATATGTACCATTATACCAATAAGTAACAATAGCAGTTCCTTCATTTCTATTATAGATAAATTTAACTAGTTTTTGATCTTTTTTAAGTTTCATTTCCATCTTTATTTTTTTCTTCTAATGGTTTAGGACACCAAGATATCCATCCTGTAATAATATATTTTTCATACTCTTTATTAATTTCACCTTTATGAGTATGTGTCCAATCAGCTGGCCATATAATAGTAATACCTTTAGATGCACGTGTTGTCATTTTCTGATATAGAAAATCAGTACCGCCATTTTCTACATCATTAAGATATGTCATAAACACTGCAACTCTATGAGAAGCTGGTTCTGATATATGTCTTTCAAAATGCCATTGATAGTAACCTTCTGAAGGTTTATAGTGTTGTATTGTAACAGGCTCTTTTAAACCTACAGGAATGTTTGAATTAAGAATAGAAAATTCTCTCATATAATCTTCAAAGCAATGCTGAATAAGTTTAAAATACGTTCCTATTACAGGTGAGTCGACTTCTTTATCTGGAAGTAAAACAAGATCAGTAGACTTTTTAATATCTTCAGCAGTAGCAATTCCACTATCAGTTCTTATTTCACCTGGTTTTTTAAATTTATCAGGAGCTTTATTAAACACATCTACAATAGAATCGCATAGTTCTTCTTTAATCTTATAGACTCTAATAAAACCATTTTCGTCTATACCTTCAATTTTTTCAATCATTTTTTTTTCTCAAATATAAAAACATCTTAACATAAAAAGCAAATGATAGAGGATAATTACACGGGTCAGGTAATCTTGACTCACCAAAATAATCTATCATTTTTCTTAATTGTTTATCAGAAAGTCTCTCTGTATTCTTTATCCCATGACCTGCCATATTTTTTCATAATTCTCTTTTCATTGTCTGTCATTTGTAATAATCTAATACGTTTATTCTTAATTCTTTCTTTTTCGGACATAGCTTTAATCTTGTTAGAAACTGTACCTACCATCCGTTGTTCATCTGAACTAAACCTACTCTTTCCCATTTATTTCTCCAATTTACAGTTAGAAATATCTGCAGTATACCATTTAGCTTGAGCTTCTGGTGATTTATCTTTCTGCCACTTTTTAGTAGAAGGATCATAAGCTCCTGTACGAGAAGAGATTTCTTTAATTACCTCATCCATTACTTTATCACCATCATAACCATATTTAGCCATTTCTCCATAGCAAAACACAATCATATCTGCCATAGCATCGATACGTTCTTCTGTAGATTCAGCGGCTAAGAACTCACCACACTCTTCTACGATCATAGCTAAAAAACCATTACGATCTGGTTCGTTAAAAGTAATTAGTCGTTCATCAGACCAATCTTTAATTCTTGTAAAATTACTCATCCTGCACTCCAATAAAATTTATTTTTTGTCTTAAATGTTCTTCTATCTTTAACCCAGCCATCACTTATATTATAAGAATAAAACTGACCGCTTTCTATACTTTCTGCTCCTTTAAACTTAGTAGAAGAGAAATCATGTCCGTTAATAAACATAGGACAGTTATCATTTCTAAAAAGATGAATTGAGGGATTATATTTACCATACCACAAACATGCAAATGAGCCATCTGCTTCTGATAGTATACCTTCAGGATCACCTGCATTTAGTAGATGTAATAACCATTTTGTATCCCATGACCATTCTTTATCCCAAGCATTTTGCCATATTTTAATTTGATAGTCTTTAATGATACCGTTATGCCATAGATAGTCACCCATATCGTTAGCAGGGTGAATAGAGTTTTCATCTTTACTATCTGTAGTAGGAGCTTGTACATGACCAATATAGTAATAGTTATTATCTAAATCAATCTTAGGAAATTTACCAAAACCTTTATCTACAATAGCTACATTTTTTCTATCATAATAAGCAATAGAATAGCTATGAGAGCCTCTATAACTATTAAGCTCAGCTAATTCGTAAAACTTATCTTTATCATACGAGCCAAATATAGCACACATTAGCTACTCCATGGAATATCGATAGCATACTCGAGAGGGTCTTTCATACCTTTATTCATAAAGGCTTGAATGCGTTCTGAACAAGAAGGACATTTACCGCAAGCAACACCATAAGTAATAGGTTTACCTTCGACCCATTCTACTTTATCTGCAGGATCATAACATGTAAGAGTATGCTTAAGCAGTTCAGTTTCTCCTAACTCTTCTAGTAAGCTAATCTCTTCTGTCTTAGACAAGTCAGAGAAAGGAGCAATAAGAGTTAGAGGCCAAGATCTATTCTGATCGTATACATTATTAATACCATCTACAAACTTCTGAGTAGTATCCCAATAGCTATATTCATCATGCACTTGCAAGCCACAAATAATATGAGATGCTTGATTAGCTTCTGCAAATGCAGCAGTAAGAGAGAACATTACCATATTACGATAAGGTACGTATGTAGGTGGTTGAGGATTGCCTAGAATATCTGTAATGGTAGGCATCTCAACATCTGTACCAGCAATATTAGCTGATACATTCTTCACTACTTCTCCTAAAATAGATAGGTCTAACACTTTCCTAGTAACACCTAGTTCTTTACATAGACGTTCAGCATACTCTAGTTCTACTTTCTGCTTCTGTCCATAATCATAACCTAGAGAGATAACATTTTCTGCACCATAGTGATGCATACACATAATAACAGCTGTAGCACTATCCATACCACCACTATGTGTCACAATAACTTTCTTATCTGTATGAGGTAAACGTCTAATAATCTCTTCTAGCTTATCCACTTGAGCTATCCTTCTTTTCATATAGTCTTCATGTCTTTCTGTCTGCATTATTGCCTCGCAGTCTTCATAGGAGGTTCAGAAACTTCTTGTAGATCAGCAAATCCAGATCTTACTTGAGCTAAAGGACCTGTAGCTCTGACAGGATTGATATCGATACCTCCTCTACGTGTATAGAGACAAGCAACAGCAATATCACATTTAGGCATAAGCACAGTCAAACGTTTAATTACACACTCACAAATCTCTTCATGGAAATGATTCTCACGACGCATACTAACAATATATTGTAGTAACGATTCAGGAGTAACAGTATTATTACCTTCAATATAGATATAGATATCACCCCAATCAGGCTGGTTAGTAACACGACAGTTAGATCGTAGAGCGTTAGTAGTATACTTAGTCACTTTTCTATCTTCTAAATCTACAATATCTAAGATATCAGGATCTTCATTATATCTATCAAACGACACTTCAGATACATCTACCATGTCTTCTAATCTTGTATATGATTCTGATACAGGCTCACCTAATGCTTTAGAATGGAACTGAGCTTTAACTTGCCCACCGATACATTCAGTAAGATCTTTTTCCATCAGCTGAACAGCTCTTTTAGTAGCTTCTTCTACTGAATTACCCATAACAGCCATATTATAAGAATTAAGATATAGTTTAATAGATTTAGACTCTACAATATTAGGTGTATCACTCTCATAAACATACTTCACCACACCTGATACAGGATAGCCGCTAGAAAGTAGAAATGATACTTCATATGCATGCCAAGTATCTGTACCAATAAAATCTTTATTAGTAATATCATAAGCTTCTCTGTTCAAGTAACGAGGAATACCCACTAACAAACTGCTATCAACATTATCAGGAGTTTCATAACGAGTCATAGTACCTCCATCAGAAGTACGTCCTAAATGCTGACTAGCAATATCTTCAATCTTATTCATCTTCAATTCCTCTATCCTTTTCTAGTTTCTCAATAGCAAAATTAATAAAAGTAGCTGCTTTATACAACTCTTGTAATACATCATCTTTCTTACCTAGACGCCATAGATATTTAAACGCCTGATAACGATTATAATCAGTAAAGACATCATTCTGATGATCTTCAGTCAACGCCTCAATAACTTTAATACATTCAAATTCTACCATGCGTTCTGCACGATAGTGATTAGGTCTCATAGTTTTCAAAGAACTGCTCCCATGCTTCTAAAGATGTTTCTCTAAGTATATTATAGTAATCAAACCTATTATTTTTTACAGCTATGTTACTTACTATCTCACCAGCATCAACTTCTGCTGTAACTTTATGAACAACTGAACCTATAAGCTTCATATAAGGTTTAATTCTCTCTTGTGGGTCTTTACCTTTTAGCTCAGGATACATATTAATTAGACCAGGATGACCATTAAAGATATATCTACACCCTCTACACACATCTTCAGGTATAATTCTGAGATAACCATGCAATGTAATTAGATCATATTTGTGGTTAAGATCTATATATTTCATTATAGCTGCATGATCTGATACTAAAGGATCTAAGTTACCTTCATACTTTTTATTATTAGTTAATATTGTATCAGGAACTCTGCCAATTTTATTTGACAGAGTTTCAATTTCAGAGCCTGTTTGAGAGAATAATGCTACCCACTTCACACACATAAACTCCTAAATGTTAGAATATTATAGTGAATAGCTGCCCAGTTTTTAGTTACATCGTCATTCATCATAGTATAGAGTTTAACAGATTCTTTATCTGTAAGACCTTTTGATGTATACCATATATCTTTAATACCATGAATAACAGGGTTAGAAGTATCTAGACTATCTAACCATTCGTATTCTTTATATGCAGAGAACTCTTGAGGTAAACCACAACCTAGTAAGTGATGAGGTTTATTAGTATTAATAACACCTTCTGATAACATTTTACTTAGAGTGTCTTGTCTACCATTTAACATCTTATAATACTTATTTCCTCCATCATACTCTTGGAAGAAAGGGTGATTAAACGATAAAGCTATCTTATCTACTCTATCATCATTAGCTAAGTAATTATAGCAGAGAACAAGATCATTATATGTGTTACCCTGAGCTACAGCAATAGTCTTTCCAGGTAAACTATCGTACTGCTTCGTAAATTTTTCAAACGAATCAATTGTAGCATCGCAATTATCTAAAACATCAGGTACGATATAATATGTAGGTTTCATCTCATTGACCCAATGAGCAAACCTATTAGCATCCCAAGCATGTCCTAGCTCAAAAATAGAGTTATCTAATATAGTCTCTCTTCCTTTAGCTACACATTCATGAGCTTTAGCTAGATATTCTTCGTTCTCTTCAAACAGATGAACTAAAAAATAATCATAATCTGTTAGCTCTTGTACCTTATCAAAAATACTAAGCGGTGCTTCATGCGCTATCTTCATGGAGTTTAAGTACCTCTCTATTTTTTAAATGAGCTTCTTTAATATCTTCTTTACTATATCCATAATAAGGAACAGCATGGTTTTTTTCTAGTAAATATTGATTGAGAGATTTATCAGCATAATTTGTAACACGCCAAAGCTCACCTATAATACGACCAAATTTACCTTTAGAGTCATAAGACTTACATTTAAGAATCATACCTGCTTTATCATCACAAAAATTCTTTACAAAAGACTTGGCAGCGAGTCCATAAATTTTTTCAATTCTGTCCCTAGTTCTTGACTCAGGGGTATCGATACCATGTAATCGAATACGCTCGTTAAAAAGCCATACTCCGAATCCAAGATCAATATCACAATCAACAGTATCACCATCAACAACTTTTCTTACCTTTACTCTATATTCAAACATTTTAACCTCATAAAAAAAGTGAGAGAGTCCTAAGACTCTCTCTTTTATTCTAACCAGCTGAAGATACGTTCATTTTACCTTTTAGGTATGAAAGAAGCACACCATAGATAGGTAAGAACAACACTAGAGATGTAGCAATCTTAAAGAATACATCAACAGTAGCAATCTCTAGCCAGTTCGCAGCCATAAACTCATTAGTAGGATGATTTGAGAAGGCAGCATAGAAAAACAGATATGTGTCAACAATATTGGCAATAACTGTTGAGATAGCAGGAGCTACCCACCACATATCTGTAAAGCGTTCACGAATACGCTGGAATACTGAAACGTCAAATAATTGACCAATCAAATAAGCTAACGCACTAGCAAAACCAATTCGCCAATCAGCCAACATAGCACTAACAACAATAGCGGGAGGAAATGCTAATGCTACAACTGATCTAGCTTGATACTTGTTAGTCAATCGTACAGTCAAATCTGTAGCAATAACAACAAGAGGAAACACAAACATAGCCCACGTAAAGTGATAGCCAAAGATTGTGCCACTAAACTGCACGATATAATTCGATGCAGCTATAATTACAAGATGAAGAGCAACCAGCTTATAAAGCAAGTCACGATTTACATCCTGAAAATTAAACCATTCTTTCAACATATTTTTCTCCTTATTTTGGTGCAAACTCTTGTTGAAGTTTAATATGATCGAAAAACTCTTTCTTCGTAGTCATATTATCGTTAAGAAAATGTCCTTTTAAGACAGCGGTTTGAGTAAGAGAGCTATGAGCTCCTATACCTCTATTCTCACAACAGCCATGCGTCGCTTGAATATAAACTGCTACATGCTCACTACCCGTAGCTTTTTGAATCTCTCTACAAATGTCATTACACAGCTCTTCTTGAAGAGTACCTCTTCGAGCACACCATTGAGCGATTCTAGTATACTTAGATAAGCCAATAACTTTATTGCTAGGAATAATACCTATGTAAGCAACACCTGTTACAGGCTGATGATGATGTGAGCACATAGACTTTAACTCTGACCTAACTACTAGCATTCCTTCATAACGATTTTCATCTACATTAGGAAACGCAGTAGCAGCTGGTGCAGGATTATATCTACCAGACATAATCTCATTAAAATACATTTTAGCTAATCGACGTGCAGTACCCATAGAGTTAGGATCATTTTCTCTGTCAATAAGCAAAGCATCAAGAACATCTTCGAAAGCCATAGTAGCCTCTATAATTAGAGCTTCTTTAGTTGTTTCACTCATATACTCAGAAACATTATCTCCTGCCCAAAAACGTTTACCGTCTAAAGACATTTTTTCCATAATTCTATTCGATACTTTCATCTATTCACTTAAACCTTTCACAATAATCTCCATCTCATTAAGATCGTTCTCATTCTTTTTAGCTACAGACTCTTCTAAATCTTTATAAGCAACAGTAGCTTGAAGTTTATCTAAAAGCATTCTTTCTTTACGAAGACGGTTAATAATAATTTTATTAGCCTCTTTATCAGAATATGTCAACAATACATATGCTCTGTACTGTGGACCATCTTGTACTATCTTAGATTGATCTACAGCATAACCAGCTACATCAACATCTGCAATAAGATTTACTGTAGCTTTTTGAATATCTTGTGCTACAGCTGCATCTAAATCATTAGAACCAATACGTTTAACGAACTGCTTAGTTTTTGAAGATAAACGACCATTAATACGATCTGCTAAAGTAGTTTTAGCATTAAGAATAGCAATATCAACCGCTAATTGCATATCAGGAGTTACTGCAGTACCTGATGAGTAGATATTATTCTCATCTTTAGGATGATTTAAAAACCATTCAGGAATTTCATCAATCTGTGCTTCGACTTTAATAGTGTTATATTTTACAGGGTCTTCAATAGCTAACTTAACACTATCTTTAGACGAACAAGCACTAAGCGCTAACGCACTTGTTGCTACTAAGGCAATATATTTCATAATTTTCTCCTACTAGTTGCCAATAAATGAAAGCAAATAAAACATACTCTTAATAACACCTTCATTAACCTGTGCATTAAAAGCGGCATCATTTCTTGCCTGTTTTAAATCCTCTTGCATATTATACAAAACTTGCTCAGGATTTTCGTATGCATTAAGAGGAATACCATAAACTTTGGAAGACATAACGTTACGAGCATCTTCATTAGGGTATGTATGAACCTCAACTATTTGTTTAGGAGTTTCACAATTGTATTCTTGCTTAGAATTAATTATTTCACCTGCTTTATCATAGTTTATTGTGTTTACATATTTACAATCTTGACCAAAAGCAAATCCAGCCACGAAAGCGACATACCATATAATAAGAAGACCTAAAAAAACATACTTACCCATTTTAAGTACCTATAGCATTTCCAAACAAATACACATGCATACGACCTGAGACGTTATAACCTCTATCAAAAGCCATTTTAGCTACATCACCTGCAGTAGCAGTTTGCTCTTCTTCTCTAGCTCCTACTGGCATAATATAGACAGGATAATTCACACCTACATCTCTAAACATCTTAACAACTTCTTCTAATTCGTCCCATTGACGTTTTTCAGAACCTAAAACAAATTTAAGATGACCACTATGAGATGCTAGAGAGTATTCTGCTACAACTTCAGGTTTAATAGCTTTCTCTCTTTTTTCTCCTGCTACAGTCCACAACTTAGGACTTACAGAAAAGAATATCTCAACAGGTGATTTATTTTGTACCCAGTCTCTAAACTCATTTGTTAGTTTCTGTGTACCATTAGTTTCGAATGTAACACTACCGGGTATATTCCTTGAATTAATAAAATATTTTAAGATATCCATAGAACATTGCTGTGCATGAGGCATTAAAGGTTCACCTCCTGTAAAGCACATATGAGTGCTTTGACCACTTACTGGATGAAGAAATAAACCTGAAGTATTATGAAGATTCTTATTACAAGCAATAATCTTTTCTGCAATAACTTCAGGAGTAGCATGACCCATCAGGTGTTTAAATTTTTTAGACCAAGTATAAGAGCTATCACAACCCTTAGACCATACAGGTAAATCTTCTACTCTATTAACAGACATAGCATCAAAGTCTGCATAAGGTAGTTCATAAGTTTCTGGATTAGTAGGATCTATCTGCCCAAAACCATCACACTGTAAATTACATAGAAAATATCTTAACCATAGAGTATGTACACCGGTATAAGTACCTTCACCCTGAATAGAGTTAAAAATTTCTGAATAGTAATATTTTTTTTCACTCATAATTCTTCAATAACTCCTAACACTTCTGCTGCGATAAACAGCGAACCTGCTACAGCATAATTACCATAAAAAAGATACACACCTGCAACAATTCTAACTACACTTTTAATTATACTAATATAAAAATGTTTTTTACTTGGATCTACCGGTTCCACTCTTATCTCCTATAATTGGAATAGATTTTTCTACCTGCTCTTTAATGTCTACTACTGTTTCTGAAGTAATAATATTAATAATAAGTTTAGTAAGATCTACATCTTTTTGCAAAGTCATAATCTTATCAGTTAGCTCTTGTAACTGTTCTTGATAATACTTTAACTCTTTTTCTTTATTAAGTTTATGCTCAATAAGCTCACCAAGTCTAATAATATTATTTTCGGACGATTGCACTATTAGCTCCATGCTCTTTTACTTCAACAGACTCTACCCAACATCGATTGCTAGTTTTCTCTTTTATAAGTTTATCTGCAAAGACAAAAGCATGCTCTGCAAATTTTTCACATCCAACACCTTTCATAACTCTTATATCAGCTAGGTTCCACGATTCTAATTGTCTTAACATATCTAACATAGGATCATCTTCATCTAATGCTAAAGTATGATCAAAGTTTTCTTCTAGCCAGCTCTTAAGCTCTTTAAGACCTCCAAAATCTACCACCCAATTTTTATCGTCCAGTTCATTACATCCAAATACAAAGGTGAATGCAAGAGCGTATCCATGTAACAAAGAGCAGTGTGAATGTGATGCGTTAGGTTGTCTGAAAGCACAGCTTAAACCCCTTTCATGACCGTAAGTTTTAGTTGATACATATTTCATTCAGTTTCCAATTCAATAAAATATTGAGGAGCACCTGTATACCATTCAGGCACATTTCCTAGTTTCCATTTACAAAACGTAAATTTATCCATATTATAAAGGGTGCGATAAGCTTTTACCGGATCTTTATCTTTATATTTTTCTGGCATAGCTTGAACAAATTGAGTACGTCTAGTTTTTTCAAAAAACAAATGAGGTATTTGACCTTCGTAAATCATTAACAAACTTTCCTGACTATGAGTCTTGCCGTAACGTTTAGTATATTCAGAACATAAAGAACGCATATGTTTTACAAGCCACTTATAATTACTTAAAGATTCAAAAACCCACATTGTGCATGGATGTTTAACATGAGCGGGAGGGTAGCCAGGAAGACCTAATTGTTCTGAAGGTTTTTTAGTAGCATCTCCTCTAAGATGAAATTTATAATTAATATCAACAGCAGCTGATAACATTTGAGCACACTCGATAATCATTTTAACAACGTGCTTATCACATTGCATTTGAGCAGCTATAACAGGATCTTTATCTAATACAAAAATATTCAAGGTGTACCTCCAGTTTGGTAATATTCTATTCTATCTTTCATAAACTTTCTAATTTTTCTTAGCTCAGATAACTCATCAGAAGGAGCATTTGCTATTTTCATTATAGCAATTTTAGTGTTTAAATTTATAATTTCATCAAAAAGTGCTCGGGATTGTGTCATAGCCGAGCTGCTCATATTTTCTAAATTTAAAGTTATTTGATCTTCATCAGACATCCCATTTAACCTTTTCTTCTATAGCATATCTTGAACCATGAATATAGTCTTTGTCTTCATCTGATAACACAGACCAAAATTTACTCACAGTTTGAATGTGTTGTTCTACTATATCTGGACGATCTAAATGTACATTATCTTCCATCATAGCTTGAAGCACATCCATTCTTTGATTAATTTTATCTCTAACACTCATTAGTTACGTCTCATAGTAGCATAGTCTTTACCGTCTTGATTACGAGTAACTGGAACAAGATTGGACTTATGCATAGTAGCTACACCTACAATAAAATCGCCTGTGTAAGTATTAGATTGCTTAATAGTGGTATTACCTATTACAACGTCAGAAGTCCTAAGAGTACGCTCACCCTGATGAGACTTATAATCAGGCATAGTACCTACACCTAAACGTTTACCCTTAGCGTTATGAGGTAATGCTGCTTTGATCTGATCTGGATGGACACCACGTTTACGTAACCATTTATCGTGCTCATCTTTAGCACGCTGTTGATTAATCGTTAAAGACTTTCGCTTTGATCTCATCTAACATCTCCTCCTGAAGTTTATAAGCTTCTTGCTCGTAAGGTAACTTAAGATATTCTTCGAAATTATTATAAGGTCTATCTGTAATTTGTTTACGGATATATTGACGTACATGTACCATTTCATGAATTAAAAGAGTAACAATATCGTCTACAGGACCTTCTAAAGCTGTTTTAGCTATAGCAAGAAAGAAAGTATCTTCTCCTTCTTGATGAATCATAGCTTCAGCATCGCCCATATCTTCATCTAAAGCAACATGACAATCGATAAAAATAGGATTACGACGCCTTGGCATAAGTGTATCTAAAGATTGCTCGATAACATCTCTAATAAGTATACCTTGTTCTTTATTTTCTACACCTATAATGTCTAAACATACAATCATTATGCTGCTTCTTTATTATTAAAACGCTCAAAACCAAACGATTTAACTATATAGATATAACCCATTTCTGGACCTTCTTCTACTCTAATAGCATCACCTACACTAATTGAACGCATACGATCTAGACGAGTAATCTTTGATTCAGGACCTATGTTACCAATCTGAAACACCTCATCAAGATCTTCAGCAACAATCTCGCATACTTTACTATAATGTGCAAGAAAGAGTGATGGGGGTACATTACCATAAAATGATACCTGAAAATATTCATCTGATTTATGCTCAGCTAAATATTTACGATGTGATGGAATCATTTGATGAACTGAAAACTTCATAATATTCTCCTCTTTTTCTCATTCTATACATATATTGTAGTCTCTTTTTTACCAAAAATCAACTAAAAAAGGGCCTTGAAAATCCAATGTTTTCAAGGCCCAGTTAAAATATTATAATTTTTTTATTGTGATCTTTTTAAATCTGCTGCTGAAGGACGATCTGGATCACCTGGCTTAGCAGGTGCTTCTCCTCTTGCACGCTTTTTATGGATATTATACCAAAGTCCTTTTTTAGCTGTACGCCCGTCTTTAGTCACATGTGTGTCTTTTTCTTCGTTAGTCGAAGGTTTTTTCTTATAGGTATCTAAACCGGTTTGTTTATAATATTTGTCGGAATTAGGACGATTGTAGAGCTTAAGACGTCTTTTTTCTTCCGCATCAGTAGCGATGCGCTTCATAGCACCTTCTTTTTGCAAACCTTTAGTAGCTCTATCAATACCTTGAAGTCTATTATTTCTTTTTCTATCTGCAGCACGAATAGCTTCTCGATTTTTATCAGTATGATCGTTGTTAGCTACTAGGTTTGCAGATTTTTGTGACTGATAACCTACATCTCTTGCTGCTACTCTAGTGTAAGCTGCTTTTGCTCTTTTTGAAATTTCATCAACTTGCTCTTCAGATACATCTATTCCTTGTTTTTTAAGTTTATCGATATATTTGCCTGAGGTCTTTCTTGCTGGTTCTGAAGAAGACTTATAAGCAGCAGCTACATCTGTACCTCCGGGTGAACCTTTGTATGATGTACCTGTATGAGAAGGATTCACAGCTTTTCTTTGATGATAAGCTAATGCTTTTGTACCTTGATCACTTTTTTTAGCTGTAGTAGGAGTAGTTTTTTTATAGTCAACTTGTTTTCTTGCCGAACTATGAGCTCTACTAGCTAGTTCTGATGAAATCTCATCAAATTGCTCGACATCTTCCATAGATTTAACTTTCTTTTGAGTTTTAAACCTACTAGTGTCAGCTTTACTAAGTTGACCTGCAACTCCAGAAGCCATACTAGTGTCACCGTGCGCACCTTGAGCTTTAGCAGGAGGTACTTTAGTAATTTTACCACCTTTTTTAAGATATGCATCAATAGCTGCTTGATCTTCAGACATTTTATTAACCGCTCTATCAATACCCGTACGGCGCGCGCGAATTTTAGCATTATTTTTAGCATCTGCAGATGTATATTTAGGATTATTATCTCTCATGCCTTGAGTAAATGATCTATTATCTAAATCGTTTACAGCTTTTTTAACATAAGACCCCATAGTTTTTTTATCTAACTCGTTTAAATCTTCTTCAGACATTTTAGCACGAAGCTCTTGTTTCTTTTCTGTAGATGTAATTCTTTCTACATTAACAACAGCTTTAGGATCTTTAAACTTCTTGCGCATTTGAGCTTTAATGGTACCAGCAGATGAACCATCAATATACATTGTTGGAAGACCTTCAACATCTACTTTAAATGTACCTTCCATAATACCGTCTCCATTATCATATTCTGTAGACTGATTAACTGAGCGCATAGAAGAAGCAGATTTAGCTCCTCCACTAGTACCGAATTTAGCTTTTCTAGCTGAGATTGAACCGCTTACTGCATTCCCTACACTGCTAACAGCGCCTTTAACAGAATCCAAAAAACCTTCATCTGTGTCTACAGGACCATGTTTACGAACTTTTTTCATATCTGAAGCAGAAATCTTTTTGTCTTTATTATGATCTAATTTATCTTGATCACCATGAAGCTCTTCTGGAATTTCTGTAGCTGGAACTTCTACTTTAGGAGTTTTAGAAGCTGGCTTCTTTTTCACATCTGTAGCTGCTTCTTGCAACTGTTCTTCTTCTTCTTTAACATCAATTTCAATTGTTACATCATCTGCTTTCACAGCAGTAAATTTCTGTCTAACAGAAGATGTATCAGGGTCAAAAGTTGTTTTTTTAATATAATCTGCGTAAAATTCAGTACTCATCGTTGCCAGCCTTTAATATATTCAGATGAAAAGTTAAAATGTGAGAAGTTTAATCTATCAACAAATTTAACTGCTTCACCTTTCTCTGTGTTAATTGCTACATAACCCTCTGGTTCAGTAACTTTAAAACCATCTTTAGTAAGGACAAATGCCTTTTGATTATTTATTAAATTGAGCTTATCAATAGCCATCATTTTGGCTTTTGTAATTTCATCTACGTACATAAACGATTTAACTAAAGTTAGTCTGTTTTTGTTAAGATCATCTAACAGTTGTTTCAGAGCTGCTCTTTTAGTATTAATAGCAGCTTCAGATTTAACCTTTGAAATAACTTTGTCTTCCCAATAAGTTTTAAGATATTCAATATAATCTTTAGCAGCTGTTCTAGGATTAGGAAGTTGTCCTGCTCTAATTCTACTGTTGATAAATGTTTTTACATTAGCACCAGCAGCTGAAGAAGGAATTGAGTCCATAATTTTAACTATTTTATCAAAACCACCAATTAGTCTTTCTGCTTTATTGATATGAACATTAAAAGCTCTAAGTTCTGCTTCTGTAAAACCTATATCAGACCCTTTAAAATACGCGTCATCCATGAAAACATTTCTTGACGTTTTAAGTTTAGATATATCAACACCAAAAGAAGCAGAGTAGTTAGCCAAAGAACCGCGACCACTGTAGGAAGTATGCCAAATGATACCCATGTTAGCGTTTCTAATGAGCTTAGCGATATCAGAATTAGCAGGCCAAGCGTATACAATTGTATTAGGATGGACTGTAAGATATCTGATTCCATCAATTGTTTCATATTTTTGATCTCCTGAAGTAAATAACATATCTCCTTGAAGTACTGTGTCTTTAGGGATACCAACATTAGCTAATTCTTTTAGAGCTACTTGAAGTTTTTGTGCTTTACCACCTGATTCATTATCACTAATATCTTTAGCTGTTTTATAAATTTTAGGATTCTTAGCAAATACCGATTTTGTTCCTACAAAAAATTGGCCATCTTCAGGATCATAACCAGCAAACAAAGCAGGAGCTCCATCCCATTTTACAGTAAGATCAGCATGATTTGTACCTACTTTAATAGAAAAATCTCTAAGAAATTCTATAGCTGCACGTGCACCTACATCTCCTCTCTCATAAAGATCTTCATCAGCATGAGTAAGATGTAGGTTTTGTTTAGAGTCAGCAGCTTCTAATAAAAATTCTGAAAAATTTAACATATACTATTTATATCTTACTTTTATTTCCAGATTCAATGCGACGACTTACCACATCCCAATTAATAATATTAATAGATTGTTTAACATAATTTTCTATACTATTGCCGAAATTAAACATAAAAGCATGTTCCCAACAATCAATAACCATAGCTACGTTATCTACAATTCTATTGTTAGGAATAATATTTAAATAACCGCTAGTATTCATAAAAACCCATCCATTACCTTGAAGCAGTTTTGCTTTATCTAATAGAGTAGATAAAAATCTTTCATAAGAACCATATCTAGTTTCCATAATTGCTAGCAATTTACCCTGGGGTTCATTGTTTATTCTATACTCTCTAATATTATCAAAATATAATTTATGTAAAAAAGCTCCTGCTTTATCAAAAGCAAAGTCACCTGTGCCTTCATTAAACCTATCTACATGTTGTTTATAAACGTGGTTATAATGAAGATCAAAAGCTTGCTCATGAATAACAGGTTTTAATTTTGCAATATCAAAAGTAATATTAGTTTGCTCAAGCATTTTCATTATTAAGTTTTTCCGCTTTTAAAATATATTGTTTCGCTTCATCAAATAATTTTTTTGCTTCAGCTTTTTTAACTTTTGCTAATTCTATATATTCCGCTGCCTTTTCTTCATTGGTTTTTTCTACTTGTGGTTCTATAGATAAGATATTAAGAACTGGAAAAGCTTTTTTAACAACATCTGAACTAATTTCATATTTTGTTTGTAATTTTTTGTCTTTAGCTAGACAAACAATTTCAGCTTCCTTTGCGTCTACAGCTTCTAACATTTCAATAAAAGTACGTTCAATTTGCAAAGGTTTCATTTTAACTGATTGAGCAGATCTTACAATAACAGGAAAAAGTCTAATATATTCCCAGAGAGAAGCGTGATTAGGTCCATCAGCATTTTCATTTCTATTAAACGGAGGAGTACCATCAGGGACCATAGGCTGAATCGTGTCACAATAATTCATCTTCAAGATTCTGTGAAGAGGAGTATGATCATAATATTTTTTTTGAAGTGTGTTTGTTTTAAGTTCGTCAGATGTAAGGTTACTTATCTCCGACAAAATCTCGAAGACTTGCATGTCCCGTGGTTTGATATTGTTCATAATTTAGTCCTTTTCTTACCATTTTCATAATATTTTCTGCATCTCTTTGCAGATTTCTAGGAAGACCAGATTTAAACTGTTTAAGGTCTTCATTAGTCGCTAATTCTCTCATTTTTGAAGCTGACATACCTGAAACGTCGTCAGCATCTGGATCGCGCTCACCAGCTGATACTACATCTATAGTATCAAACGTATAGTCTTTTCCGTTGTATGTGTTTACAAGTTCTCTAAAATCTGATACTCTATCTGAACCTACAACCAAAACAACCTCATCATATTTTTTCTCTAATTCTTGTAGCACTTTTATTATAGTGTTAGCTCTAGACATTTTTACAATATTACCAAAAGCTTTTTTAGCCAATTTAATTTTGTCTTTGTATTCTAAAGGATCTTTTGGAAGTTTGTGTGTATGAGAAAGATAAATGAGAGGGTCACCTTTATGAGCTCTAGCGACCGCTCTCACTTTATTAACCAGTTTTTCATGTCCTATAGTAGGAGGATTCATCCTACCAAAACTAAAAACTGCTTTAGACATATTATGTTAGGTCTGAAGTAGCAATATGGTTATTACTGTCAGCTAATGCAGCAATTTCACCACTAGTCAATAAATCTTGAGTAGCAAAATCAACAGTTGAACCTGCTTCAATTGAGTTTTGAGTAGAAGCTCTACCAAGTGGAAGTGCGTCTAAAATTTCATGTGTATTAGTACCATCTGTACCAGTTACACCAAACCCTGCTGCAGAAGCTTGAACAGCTGCACCAAAAGCTACACCTTTACCATCAATAGCTGTCTGATCATTAGTGCCAGAAGCGTCAGGAATTACATAAGTCATAAGGATCTCCTTTAAATTGTTATAACAATATTATTTATTACAACTTAACTTCAAAATCTTGAAGAGACTCCATAAGCAATTTCATTTGATTTTTTGTAAACAATGTCATTAAACGATTAATAGAACCTTTTGCAGGTATGTTAAAAGCTTCTAAAATCTCTTGTTTAAGATAATCAGGACATCTGCTTAGATCAATCATATCTCTATTACGAATAATACGACGAGCAATTGTAGTTCCTAATGCTTCAGGGTCTTGCATAAGCATATCCATCTTAGCTTTGCGAAGAGGTGTTTGTCTAGCATCCTCTTCAACTAACACATTATCATCTGACATTACGTTAGGAATACCATCACCAATATCACCTTTGAGTATTTTAATTTCTAAATCAGTAATAGGATCAATATCAGGTTCTATCCATTTCTTCTGAATGTTAGAAAACTGTTTAATGTTAGGATATTTCTGTAGCTGTACAAAATCTTTATCTGGTGATACGATAACAGTAGGAGTAGGGTTCATATTAGCTTCTACAATAGTAGCAATAACATCATCTGCCTCACATCCTTCAATACGAACACAACGATAAGGAGAGTATGTTTCTATTTCTTCTCGTACGTTGTTCATCATAGTAAAGATAGCATTCCAATCATGCTTAGACTCTTTACGTTGTTTTTTGCGATTAGCCTTATACTGAGGAAATGACTTTTTACGCCATACATTAGTATGATCCATAGCAATAACCATCTCACCAAACTCATTACGAAACTTTTCGTTATACTGACGAATGATATTAAAAATCTGATGACGAACTAACCCTGGTTCGTCTATAAAGTCATCTACTCTAACCATAATAGACGACATCGCAATTGATGAATAATCAAGTAATATCAACGTAAGCTCCTATCCTACCGTTTACGTCTGGGCACTCTACATACCGATACCCGTCTGGAGGATCAATATGATCACCTTCCCAAACAGGTATAAAGACATTATTATTATAAGAAAAATCTGGATTTTTTCTAATATGAATTTCGATTAGTTTGTTGCCAATAAATTCACAATTAATATTAGGTTTATCTCTAAAATTAATTAGTATGTGAGGAAAAGGAAAGTCTTTTTTGACAGTTATCCATTTATTCCATTTAGTTATATCTTTATTATGAATACCTTGAGTCACTCTTTTGAGTTTACCGTATTCATAATCTACAGAATAATGATTACCTCTAAAAACTTGGCACCAAAAATGACCTATAGGAAGATCATCAGTGTAATCTTCTAACCACATAAACTTAGCTCCTAAGCCTAATCCTAAAAAGTTTATTGCTGGTCTTACAATATAATTATTAGGTTTAGGAACATTTACTCCTACAGGGCCGCATCTATAACCCATCATACAAGATATTTGTAGTTTGTTATAAACCCACAATTCATCAGGAGACAAATCATAAAATTCTTTATCAAAGTCTTTTTGATTCATTATTCCCAATTAATGTCCATAATAGGCTTTGTATCTGTAGAAGTGTTTACCATAGCATCGTTTTGAGCTTCAATAGATGAAGGTTGATTAGGAAGATCAGTAACTCTCATTTTAGCATAGTCAACATTTAATAACCAATTACGTCTGTCAGAAGGATCACCGTATCTGTTTTTAAGCTGAGTAAATCTAATCATGCTTTCATCTCTAAGCTTATCAGTAGTAGTCATAGCAAAAAAATAATCAGCTGTCATAGGAAGACCAAACGATTCTGATACTGATGTAATTTCTACATCTGCATCACTAAAACCTTGACGGTTAGTCTGAGTAGCAGTTAATACAGGAACATCAAACTCCATAGCTAAAGCTCTTAATTCTTCAGCAGTAGATTTAATTTGTTCATATGAATTAGCTTGTTTATTCGCGCTCATAGATTGACAAATATTAAGATAATCAATACAAACAAGGTCAGGTATAAAATTTTTCTTTTGCTTAAGTTCTTTGAGCAAAGCTCTAATATGACCTGCATGCGCAGATTTAGTAGGATACTCTTTAACAACCAACTGGCCTTTAGTTTTCATTTTAAGATTATCAAACCGTTTCATAAATGAATCTTTAGCAATAACTTCTAATTCTTCGTTATTAAGATTAAGCAAGTTCTGGTCTATTCGTTGAGCAATCTTTTCTTCTGCCATCTCCATAGTAACATATAATACATTGTGACCTGATTCTACAAGGTTAGAAGTCATAGAACACATAAACAAAGATTTACCAACACCTGTACCAGCCATAATAACACCTAGAGTCTTAGAAGGAAAACCACCTCTAAGAATATAATCCATATGTTCTAAACCAGACGGTATTTTAAGCTCTTTACGATTATAAAATTCCCATCTATCGTCTGCTTCTTCAACATAATCGTGACCTACAGATTTATCAAATGATGTAGAAATAGCTTGAGTGAGCAATTCAGGAAGAGCAGACATAGGAGTTTTCTTATCTTCTCCTCCTATAACATTTACTGCTTTATACACTGCATTGACTATAGCTCTTTCTTGACACCACTGTTCAGTTTTATTAACTAGAAACTCTACTTTAGAAATAGGTTCTACATCAGCATTAAGCAGCTTCATAGATTCATTATACACTGACTCCGTAAGATCATTGCGAGATTCGAGCTCTATTTTAATAGCTGCAGCTTTAGGAGCATTATTATAGCTACTATAATAATTATAAATTTCTTCGAATATTATACTTTCGTGCTTGTCTATAAAATATTCTTTTTTTAGGAAGGGTAATACTTTTTGACAAAACTCATCACTCTTGAGTAAGTTATAAATAATTCCTTTTCTTAGTTCTGGTGAGTCAATTGCCAATTAGTTAGATCCTCTTTAGTATTAATTTCAGCACAAGGTTCATTAGTATGAACTACACCGATTTGATAGCCGTTCTGTAACCATCTTAATTGTTCTAGTGATTCATACATTTCAGGTTCGTATACAGTAAGATAATTATAAGCCATAAGCGCAGATTTTTTATAAGCATATATACCTAAATGCCAGTCTCCATAACCTGTTATTCCTCTAGCAAACCATTGAGCTGTCATTAAGTTATGAACCATCTTAACTGAATTAGGATCTTGCCTTTGCTTATCGTTAAAATGAGTATAAACAGTAGCTACATCATAGTTAAGTAATCTACCAATTAACATATCAAACACAGGAGGAACATCAATCATGTCTCCTTGTACGTTAATAATATTTTCGTAATCTAGATCTTTAGCAGCTTCAGCAACTCTAGCTGTTCCGTTTACACAATTAGAGCTAGTCAAAATAGCTTTACCTGGAAACAGAGATGCAATCTTTTTACTATCTGTAGCTACATAGACGTCTTCTTTATCATGAAAGCAACAACACCAGTGATGCACTCTCTGAATAAGAGAATGCTCTTTAGTTACTTTAGCTAACATCTTTTCTGGAAACCTAGTCGATTCAAGTCTTGCTGGTATTACTATCGCTGTTTTCATTATTAACCGTTTCTGTTATAATATCTCTAATTATAGAACCTGATAATTTTTCAAACGAATTAATGTCTTCAGGAACATCACCTAAAAATTCTGTAGTAAATGTTAAGAGACCATCATCATTTTCTAATTTCATATCTACAGGACGCCAGATTGTGTTTTTAAACTTACCGGTCTTAATTTTAATCCATTCGCCTCCGTTAGGATCTTTAAAAGGCTCAAAGTTCTTCGGATTCGGCTTCATCATCTACCTCTTCTGGCTCTTCTATAACAGCTCTTACTTCACTAATAGAAAAACGCTTTTTAATTGCATCTGCAAAACCAGCTTTAAACATTGGAAGCCAAAACTCTGCTGTGTCTGTATCTTTACGACGTTTTTTGTCTCTAATAACTTCGCCTGTAGATGGATCAATACCTTCAAACCATCCATTAGCAGGTTTTTGAATCCAACCAATCTCAATACCCACATCTAACAAACCAGACCATTTGTTGATACCTCCTTCCCAACTAATTGATAGTGGAAGGCGTGTCTTTTCTCTTACAAAACGAGACTTATCAACACCAATCATAAAGTTATAACCTGAGACTTCTTTACCATCTTTTTCTTGTTGGCGACCCATAAAGAAAATCTGATTAGCAGAGTAATAGATACCGGTACCTCCAGACATAATCTCCTTAGGAAATAATCCAATTTCTTGATATGTATGGTTAATAACAAGCATAGGTATATCACGAGTGGTAAGATAAGGAGTACAAATACGGAATAGAGATTTAAGCGCTTTCGCTCTAGACATATCAGCTACAGACTTCTCATTAAGAGCATCTTCTAATTCTTTCTTAGATGCTAAGTTACCAACTGAGTCAATAACAATAGCAACTTTATCACCTCGTTCAATATTCTCTAATTGACGAGTAATATCAAATTTAAGCTGCTCTACGTGCTCAACCGGGGTATGAAGTACTCGCTCTGGGTCTACATTCATAGATTTTAGATATTCTGGTGTAATACCAAACTCTGTATCATAAAGTAGACATACAGCGTCGCTATGCTTTTTTAAATAAGCGCCTGTCATAAGCAGGGCGAGATTAGATTTAAAATGTTTAGATGGACCTGCAATAACTGTAAGACCAGAAGTCAAACCACCATCTACAGAACCTGATAAAGCAACGTTCAAAATAGGAACGTCTGTTGGACACATATCTTTTTTATTGAATAGTTGAGATTTAGATAAAACCTCAGATTGTTTTACAGTTGAAGTTTTCTTCAACTTACTTAATAGATCACTCATTTTTTCTCCTAGCTGTTTTACTTAACAGGTGCTACCTGATTACATTATATATTTAATCGTTAAATTTTTCTTCGACTGATTTAATATGCTTACATTTACGATAAGCAACACAAGAGCATTCAAAGCCCCAGTTAGTCATTTCAACATGATATTGATCACCTTTAGAGCCTGTAACAGGCCAGCGAACACCAATTAGATGATGACCACGAGTTTCTATATTTTCTGCTTGATGTGCCATAATATACCTCCTGCTTTCTACATTACTATTATAGCAGGTATTGTAGTATTTTTATGTTATTTTGTTAACCCGGATTTCTTATAAAAGTGTCTGGTATATCTTTAGGAGTAATTTTACCACAATCACAACGAATACACACATCGTTAATACATTGATCACAATCTGGTTGATAGCAGTGACATTTGTGACCACATTTCTTGCAAGTTCTAGGATACCCGTGCATTAGACCTCCATAAAATAAGGAGCAGTTACCCACTCCTTATATTTATTATGCTAATTTATCATTTTCTTCTTCTGTATAAGGCCACATTAGTTAATCCTGTTAACCTGTGCAGAAAGTAGTTTCTCTACTTCCCAAATAGAGTCTGGAGAACAACCGGCTTTTTTAAAGAAATATTTCCATAAATTATTTACCATAAATGCGCTCCATAGTCTTTCTATTCAATTCAGCTAACAAACTATAATAAGTATGTTCCCTGTATTCTGGAAGAAGTTGACGAGCAATTTGCTCGTTAGCAGCCATAGAGCGTGATATTTCTATCGCTTTACCTACTGCTTTCATGTGACCTATCATCCAAGCTGCAAACGCAGTAATAAATGATAATTTAAGAAGAGAATAACTTCTTAGTGCTAGTACTGTCATTTTTAATCCCCTTTATATGACTATTGATTTGAATTGTCTGGGGACGCTTCTCTTCAGGTAGGACTACTTCGAGGCCAATCGCAAGTATTCCATCCTTCATTTCAGCTCCTCGTACCTCAGTATATTCTGAGAGACGAAATGACTTTTTGAACTTCCGAGCAGAGATACCTTTGTGAAGATACTTCTCTTGTTCTCTACGCTGCTCACGTTGAGCAGTTACAGTCAAGATATGATCTTTCACTTCAATAGTAACATCTTTTTCGGTAAATCCAGCAACGGCTAATTCCACAATATACTGAAATTCGTTTTCACGAACAACATTATGTGGTGGATAAGTATCTTTAGCTTGGCTGTGGATTGATTCGAGTTGATCGAAAATACGATCGAACCCAATAAATGCCTGTCTAGGCAATGCATAAGTTCCTGTCATGTTAACCTCCGTTTTATGGACAGTTTATATAGACTCGATTTATCGACGTCTAATATATTTATAATAGAAAAAAAGGATTTTTTCTGTTGCCAGGAAAAACCCTCTCAAAAAACCCCGCTAGTAGTACTTAACTCTACTAGGCGATTGCTGCAAGAGCCTGAGCAGAAGAAGAAATAGTTTCTTTCTTCACGCTAAGGATTGAAGCGAAAGTAGACTTGCGTTTTGCAGTTACTTTAAATGTACTTCGATCTACGAATACCTTTACCACGTCTGTCGATCCTATTTCGCCCCCATCATAATTACTTACCTAAATATTTCACTCTGCTTTTTTCTTTTTCAGCAAGCCACTTTTCAAACCAATTTTTAATTAATTTAAACATATACAACTCTAAGTAATTATGGTGGAGGCGGTGGGTACTGCCCCCACGTCCAGCCCGTCTATTCTATACACGATCATCACTCTTGTACCTTGTATTTATTATAGAGCAACATGATAAATATTTTATGAGAAAGCGAAAAAAAACACCTCCTAAGGTGCATAGAGTATATTGTACATACTTCCCAGATGGTAGATACTATATTGGTTATTCTGGTAAAACAGATAAACAATTCGAAAAGTATTTCGGATCCTCGACAATTGTTAAAGAATATGAAGGAAAGTTGGTAAAAGAAACCATCAAAGCATATGATCAAAAATCATATGCTAAGATGGCTGAATTTTTACTACAATGGCAGCAAAGAGAAGATCCTCTTTGCTTAAATGATATGATCAATATTAGGCTGAGGATGACTCATTTAACAAATTTTGAACCGTTAAATTGGTATCCAAAATGCCAACAGCAGCTTCAATTTTGTCTTGACGATCAGCAATAGTAGCTAACAAAGTATCAATTTCTTCTGCATGTTGAGGGTGCTCACCAATACCTACACTATTATTCATATAGATACGGATAGTAGCTTGAGCTACAGCAATCTCACCTTCATATTTTTTAATTAAAGCTTCAAGCATTTCCATTACATATTATTCCTCTTCTCTTGGATCTCCGCTCTTCTCAACTTACAAAGTTTAGCAATTTCTCCTAGAGCTTTACGCGATGTAGTAGAAGCACCTTTAATTCCTTTTTCATCAAATCGTTCTGCTTCAGTTAAATATTTTTCCATTTGTTCTTGAATTTGTTCATGTAAAGTCATGCAGCTGTCCTTTCATATGTTCCCCAACTTCCTTCCATACCAGTAACTGAATACTCTGTAACTCTTTTTTCAAAGAAATTATCGTGTGAAGTACCATTTAGAACCCAGTCAAGCCATGAAATAGGATTGTCTTTGACGTTAAATTTAGGCTTCATTCCTAATTGTAGAAGTCTTCTATCTGCAATATGTCTGATATATTGCTTTACTTCTTTTTCTGTAAGACCTTCAATATTGTTGCCTTTGAAAGCAAGTTTAATAAACTTATCTTCTAACGCTACCTGGTCTTTAGACATTTGATAAATTTTAGATTTGAGCTCATCTGTAACAATTCTAGGATGTTCATCACAAAATGTTCTAAACAATTTAGCATTACCTTGAACGTGCATAGATTCGTCACGAATAGACCATTCAACAATAGTACCCATACCCTTCATCTTACCGAACCGTTGAAAGTTAAGCAACATAACGAAAGAAGCAAAAAGTGACATACCTTCATTGAATACCGATTGTGCTAGTGCAAGTGCTAAACCTGTGTGTGTTGAAATATTATTGTCTTGCATGTATTCAATTTTATCTGCCATTTCAGAATACTCTAAAAACTTATGAAAATCTTCTTCAGGCAGCCCTAATGTATCGTTAAGAAGAGCATATGCTCTTTGATGAACACCTTCTCTATTAGCGAACGATGCAAGCATATTTCTAATTTCGTTATTTTTAAATTTAGGAATTAAAAAATCGTGATAGTTAGCTCCAACTTGAACGTCTGATTGTGTAAACAATCTAAGGATATGTGTAATAAATTCTTTTTCACCATCATTTAATTTAGTGCGCCAATCTTGTACATCCTCTGACAATTCAGCTTCGTCTTCTACCCAATGAATTTCTTCATGTTTTTTGACTAAGTCTACAGCCCACGGGTAAAAAAATGGTTTATAAGTTTTAGATTCTTCTAGTAATGACATTAATCTTCCTTTTTTGATGTTTTTGGTTTCTTCGCAGGTTTTTCATCAACAACAATTTCTTCTTCTAATTTTTGAATACGCTGATCCATTCTCCAAATAATAGAAGCAAGTTTAGCAAAAGAATTTTTATCAGGATTGCCTTTAATAGTAACCCTATCTAATTCTTGTTTTAGTTCGTCTGTATATGTAGACATATTATCTCCTTATCCTTCACACGCTCTGCATTCGTCACCTTCTTGAGAAGAGACATTATCATGTAGCATAGTCATTAATGACTCATAACCACCTATATATTGACCATTATAGTAAATTTGCGGAACAGTTTTTACTTCTCTGCCTGTTACCTCAGCAGCTGATTTACCAATCTCTTTAAGATCAATAAACTCAAACTCAATACCTCGCATTAAGAACTCTTCTTTAGCCATTTCACAGTAGGGACAATCATCCTTCCCGTATATGACCGTACCCTTGTAGTCTTCCAAGGCGATTCTCTCGACTTTATCTGCAACAGTTTCTGCGCGACTTTTCGCTTCTGTCCGTAAGTAGTATAAACCCTTGAGACCTTTTTCCCAGGCGCTAAGATGTACTTTATTAACATGGGATTTTTCGCATCCTGAAGGGAAGAAAAGATTAACAGACTGACCTTGGCATATAAACTTTTGTCTTTCAGCTGCATGTTGTACAACCCACATCTGATCGAGTTCTTGAGCAGTCTTAAATACACTCTTTTCTTTATCCGATAAGAAAGCGAGGTGTTGCACAGAACCTTTGTTTGTAATGATTGATGACCAAGTCTTATCATTATCTTTTTCATATTTTTGTAAAACTTTCTTTAAATAATTATTTTTAACTAAAAACGAACCAGCTCTTGTTCTGTGAGTAAAAGCATTAGCTTTTAACGGCTCGATAGAAGGGCTAGTAGAAAGAATGATACCACTAGATGCGTTGGGAGCGATTGCAAGTAAGTGCGCATGTCTAAGACCAGTTCCAATACCATCTGGATATTCTCCTCTTTGCTGTGCTAGTTTTTTAGATTGTTTGTATGCTTTATCTTTAATACTATCAAACATCATAATATTTTTAACTGATGCTGTTTCTGATTCCCATGCAATTCCGTTTTTTTGTAGATATGAATGGAAGCCCATTGCACCTAACCCAATTGATCTCTCTCTTTCTGCTGAGAATCTTGCTCTACTAATTTGATCAGGTGCATTATCGATGAAATACTGAATAACATTATCGAGCATAGTAATAAGATCCTCGACAATATTCGTTTCTTTCCATTCATCATATAATTCCAGATTAAGAGATGATAAGCAGCAGACAGCAGTTCGTTCCGAACTAGTTGGCAAATGTATTTCATTACAAAGATTAGATCCATGAATTTTTAGCCCTAGGTTTTTTAAGTTGGAAGGTAACGCATTGTTAGCAGTGTCAATAAAATTAAGATATGGCTCACCTGTTCTGAACCTAATCTCAATAATACGTTCCCACAATTTTCTAGCATTAACTGTCTCCTTTACTGAGTTGTCTTTAGGATCTTTAAGATGCCATGGTTCGTTATTAAATACACAATGCATAAATTCATCTGAAATATTAACAGCATTGTGTAAATTTAACGCTTTACGTTGAACATCTCCTGTAGGAACTCTCATGTTAATAAATTCCATAATATCTGGATGAGAAATGTCCATATATGCTGCATAAGACCCTTTACGAGTTTTACCTTGCTTGTATGCAATCATATCTGCATCTACTGTATGAAGAAAGGGAATTGGTCCAGGCGCAATGTCACTGACCGTTCGAACGTCACTCCAATGTCCGCCAACACCCCCACCGAAAATAGAAAGCCAGCGAAGCTCAGAGCTATGACTGATAAGACCATCCAAAGTATCTGGCACGTAAGTGAGAAAACATGAGATAGGTAACCCTCTCTCTCTTTTCTTACCGTTAGGGGCGTTCGAAAGAACCGGGGAAGCAAACATAAAATACTTATTACTAACATAGTTATATAAACGTTGAGCGAGCTGATCATCTAGCTCTCCTTTATAAGTAGCCCAAGCTGTTGAAGCTCTTGCATAAGCATCTTGCGGAGAATTTTCATGATCTAACATATAAAAGTCTTCTAACATACCGATAGCATAGTCTGTTAAAAGTTTATCTTTATCTATATTTGTTTTAATTGTATTGGCCATTAATTTTCTTCCATGCGTTGAACTTAATTTTAGCTGCTAATCCAGCGTAAGTATTACATTCAACAACTTGCTGAACATTAATACCTTTTAATATCATGTCGTTTATGTCTTTTTCTTTAATATGATCTGGCCAAACAACTGTCTTAAATCCTTTGTCAATATACTTTTCCACTTTGTCAACGATTTGCTTGTTCCGTGGCTCGTTATCAAAGCATAGGACAGCGTTTGAGTTATATTTATCTGACAGACCGTCAGAACCAGCCATAGCAATGCAATTTTTTAAAAATAAACTGTCAATTGGTCCTTCTACTACATAGAAAGTTTTTGTCATATCAACTTTATCTTGTCCATATAACTTATCTTCCTCTTTATCAAACATTAATGTAATATATCTAGGATCTGAACCGTCTAAAGCTCTTCCTTGTACACCAAACAATTTACCACTTTTATTTCTTAAGGGAAGAACTAATCTTCTAGAAGGTAGGAGCTTAATTTCGGCATACGAAGCAATTTCTGCAAAGTTATCACTGTAGTAAAGATCAGAATAAACGCTAGTAGGGATGTTTCTATTCCTGACATAACGTAAGCAGTCATGGTTACTAGGAAGATCAGATAAAATCTTACAACTGTGAAGGATATTATCATAGTTGATATTGATTTTGTTATCAATCCTTGTATCCCTATAATCATTATTAATAATGTTAACATTTTTTATCACTTTCTCATAACTTAAATGTCTTTGACAGTGATGACACAGAAACATCTTCTCTTCTTCGTATGTGTAAACAAAAGAATCTCGTTCACAATAAGGGCATACGCCCTGCATTACAGTTTCAGTTATAGTCTTGAACATACAGATATTATATCTATCTGTCTAAAATTTTTCTGAGATCTTTACGTCTTTTTATTTTTTTATCACCCAATACCGGGTCAATTCCAGCCATGCCTGAAGCATTTACTTGAGCGTTAGTACCAGCGCCAGATAAAGCCCCTCCAAAAGAAGAGCCTGATGTCATACTCTCTACCATAGCTTCTTCCCAAGCATCCATAAAACCTTCTGGAGTAGATAAATCATGTTTCATAGGAGGAATAATTTTATGTTCTTGCATTTTTTCAATTAAAACCTGTGAAGTTTGAGAATTAGTTTCTTTCTCTACATGTTCTTTTATAAGAGCTAATGCTGCAACATAGGATGCTAATTGTGTTTTACCACCAGGAACTTTAGACAATAATCTTTTAAGATTAAAAACCATTCTATCTAAAAGAGTAATAGTTTTTTTCTGATCTGCAGTTCTATCTCCTGGTTTAATTAATACTTTACCATTTTTGTCAATTACACCTACTTTAAACGCAGCTGTTTTATTAAAAGGTGTAACAAGCTTTCTAAGAATTCTAAAAATAATAACTGTATCTACAACCTGATTAACTGCCATCATCCATCTCTTTTAAATTTTTTGCGGTATATAAATCAAATTTAATATTTGGCATTTCATTAGGAATTAAAAATCCAAAATAATTTAACACTGTTTTCATAACACTTTTTTCTTGCTCTGTTATACCATACATCAATATATTTTTTGCAGCTAAAAGATCAAAACTGTTTGTAAATACTAACACATGGTTGCATAATAATCTTATATTTTCTGACTTTTTCGCTGCAAATTTTTTAGTCAGTTTTTTAGCTAATTTGTGTCTACTAAAATCTTCTAAAAATTCTTCTTTACTTAGACACGATACTGATTTATAATGTTTAGCTGCGTAAATCTCCAAATTACTTTCGTTCAGTTCCATCATTTTTTACAGTAACCTTAGGTTTAAGATTAAGCTTCTCTTTCTTACCGGAGAGTTTAATATTTACAGCTTTTTCCGCATCTGCTTCATTATTATCTATATCTTTTTTACCTATAGCTATTTGAGACCCTGGAGCACTAGTTGGATCTACAGGTGGACCAGGAGGCGGAGGTACTTCAGCTTGAGGTTCTTCTTCAGGTGAATTATCATAATGTATTTCAGAACCAGAACCATCAGCGTTCTTTTTCACTTCTTTAGAAATTTTCTTTTCTTTTTTTTGCTCTTTAGAAGTTTCTCCTGAAGCTTTACCTCTAGAGATTTCTGCACCATCATTAATTTTTTCAGACAAAAAATCTCTAAAATTAGCTAAACTTCCAAATTGTTTTACTATATCAATATCCATTTTAGTCCCTTTTAGGTAACATACTAATAATTTTTTCTTGAATAGTTTTTGCCCACCAAGGTTGTGGAAAATTCCATCCAATAAAAGCGCCAATTGCAATCCAAAGTATAATATTCATTTTTACAATCTCCTTTTATCTATTTATTAAGAAAAGAAATCTTCTAAAGTGTTTTGCTTCTCTGAAGTCCATCCAATAGGAGAAAGAATAATATCCATTGGTTCTATAATAGCTTTTGAAAATTGCTTTTCATAATCTATATATTTTACAAAATCAAACTCTTTAGGTACTGTATGGTTAAATGATAAAACATTAGTACCTACATTATTTGGTTCTCTAAGATAGATAAATTTACCTTTTTCGCCATCTTTCATAGTTTCCCAATCTTTTTCTAGATTGTATTGTTTAAGAAGTCTATTAAAAGTAATAGCACCTCTAATGTGAGGAGGAGTACCTTTGCCAAAACCATTAGTTTGAGTCATCTTAGAGATATTATTCATCGTTCTAGGAAATGCTATATCTTCAAACTGCATATTAATAAACTTTTCTTTAAAGTCTGCAATATACTTCTGTACTGTAGATTCATCTTCAAGTAGAGTTAGTCTTATCATAGTAAGTAGAGCTTCTCTACAAGATTGAGGTGTAGAAGATCTAATAGCATCTAAACCTTGAATCTTTAGTTTTGGGTCATTAGGTGGCATACGAACACCTTCCATATCCCACACACACATTGCATACCGCTTCTTAGCAGTCCAGAAAGCAGAAGACGCAATCGCTTCTCTTTCCATGACCATCTTCTGATCTATAGCGTTCAAGTATTCTTTCTCTACTTGAAAACCTGATTCTAGCACACCTTGTATTTGATCTTTAGCAATTTTATCTAGAATATCTACCACTTCTTCTGTAGATTTATTTGCAAAAAACTTATCTACTAAAGGCTGACAGTTAAGATAATTCGAATCGGTATCAATAGCAATAATATAATCTATATCCGTCGTTTGCATTACCTTGTTCATCCATTTGTTAATCTCACGCTCAGCGACTTGAATAATTAACTGACCAGATAGAGTGATTGATTTACCTATGCGCTGATCGTACCATCTAAAATACTTGTTTACAAACGCGCCATAACCCGAGTTAAGTAGGATTTTAATCACATATTGACGTAGATTTTCTAAAGAAGAATCTTTTCCTTCACGTTGCTTTTTAAGCATTGCTTGTTTAACAATTTTACGTTCATCATACAATTTACGCATTAAACGTGGTATTACCCCTTCAGAGACGTTGGAGAACGTGTGTCCTGAACCGGATACTGATAATCCTTTAGGCGCTTTGTAAGGCTCATGAGCAAGGAATTTTTTAACACGTTCCATATCACCTTCCATAGGCCATACTTGATGTTGTGGTTGAAACGTTTCTGGAGAAATATTAAACTGCATAATAAGGTGAGGGTACAGAGAGTTTAAATCAAAAGACATACACCATCCATGTTTACCAACCTGAGGTTCTTTAACATGACCACCTGGTATCTGTCCGGTTGATTCAGCAGAACTAATATGAAAGTGAGGTATTATTCTGTTACTTTGTAAGTCTTTATTAATAAGACTATCCCATGTTCTAACAGTAGAGTTAACTTCGCCATAATTAATACAAGCCATATAAGCGATCATAATCTGAGCGTCGATAAGACCTAGTTTTTCATCGAGTCTTTTTACTAGATTGACATCTTGAATATTATAATCAATAAACTTTTGAAAGTTTTCTATATACAGCATATGCAAACCAGACACTTCAGAATAGTCAAGCTTGCGTTCCCCTAGTTCTACAGAAGCAATAAAATCTAGTCTATATGACTCTTGAATTTTAGTTTTACGATAACGTTCAATATAATCAATTTGATCAACACCATCAATATTAACAGCTATTTCATCTCCTCTAGATGTAGAAATATGGCGTAATGAAGCTCTACCCCAAGGAGAAAGTTTATGACCCCCTATTCCCATATTTTCTAATCTGTTATAAAGATATGGAAAGTCAAACTTTTCAATATTCCAACCGGTTACAATATTAGGTGTAAAACGATTCCAGTATTGTAAAAACTTTGTAAGTAGATCTGTTTCAGTCTTACATTCTACATACATTACTCTAGAACGAATATCCTCTGGTAATATAGATTCTTGTTCATCCCATTTACCATGACCGAAAGTAACGAATTTATCTATTTTAGAATCATGGATACAGATAGCGGTAACAGGGTAAGCAGCATCTTTAGCTTCTGGAAAACCTTCGTTAGAAAAAACCTCGATATCAATATTGAAAACTCTAAGATCTTTTTTATTCCATTTCTCCACAGCATCTCCAAAATTTTCTAAAGAATACTGAGATTCAAAACGAGGAAAACCATATACTTTTAAATTAGAATCTTTATGCTCAGAAGAAAACAGCCAAGCTTCATTCATATTAGTAAAATTTATAGGTTTAAGATTTTTGCCATAAAGAGATTTATAACCATAATCTTTATGATGCTCTATATAAAGAGTAGGTTCGTAACGTACTTTGTCACGAACCTCTTCTCCGTTTGTAACGCCTCTAATTAAGAGCTTATCACCACGGCGAACAATATTTGTATAGTAATCCATATAGGTATTATAGTTTATTCAAAGCTCTTTTTTCCAATAGTGTAGTTTTGTTTTAAAGTGTATTCATTTTTTTTAGAATAAGGAACAATTTTAATTTTACTTAAAGAGCTTTGAACCGCTTTATCTTTTAAAACAATAGTACACAAACCCCATTCTTGTAGTAATTTAGCAATAGCATTTCTTCTTAGTATATCATCGTTAGAGATACTAGTTTTATCTACGCCATCTAATTTAAACAATTCTTTAAAATGACAAATATAGTACTTGCCTCTTTTATGAAATAAGTGACAAGTTTGTACTAATTTTTTGTCCCTAGATGAAATGCCAATTCTAGTTAAGGTTTCGACGATTTTAAGGAAGTCTTCTTTTTCTCGCAATCGCACTTCTAATAAATTATCTAACATTTTTTAATCTTCCATTATTAAGAAGATCCGCTAAATTATTTATTTACCTCCCATTCTTGTTTCATACCATTTTTTAATTTGTTGTAACTGTTCTTCTTTTAGTATTTTTTCGTATTGTTTAGCTACTTTATATGAAACTTTAAAATAAGCTATAATCATTTCAGTTTCTTTAGTCTTCATTTTTTTTGCCCATTTAGCAAAATAATTTCTTTTAGGTAAACTATAGTAATAAAAATCAAACTGTGCTTCTTCAGGTAACTCAGCATACTTATTCATTTCATTAGCGTATAGAGTAGTTTCTTGTCTTTGACTAAAACCTAAGTTAGTCAAAAAAGAGTTATACCCTAAAAGATTATTAGGGTATTTTTTATTAGATATATAATTCATATAAACAAAAGGAGAGTCATCAGCAGTTTTAACATCAAACTCTATTTCCTTTTGAATTATATTTCCAAACAGATCAATTTCCATTTGATATCTTTACCCATAACTTATGTAATATGTAAAACCAAACTCCATTAATGGATGGCTCTACTAAAGCAACAACACCAGCTTCCCATATAGTTGAACCGGTTAACAAATAAACTACATTCATTGCAATAACAACATGTCCAATTGTATATATAATAGCCAGCGTTGCGCTATTCTCTTTTATAAGTTTACCTAATAGTCTGAATATACCTTCTTTTATTTCCATTTCACACTCTTCATGACCTCTACTGTGAAAGCAGCTAAGTTTATTTCTTGTGAAGCTACAAAAGCCGCTCTATGTTGATACTCTCCCATAATTAAAATAAGTTCTGGTATAGATGAAGAATCCACTAGACTTGATATATTTGTATATAATTCATTAAACAACACATCAGGATCAGGGTTTTCAGCTATCCACTGACGACAAGCTTTAAAGTCTTTTTTCTTTATAAACTCAATTAAATTCTTAATTTTAGAGCTATCTACTACTGACAATATACCAGTATCAATATTACCAGATATATTAGCATAGCGTTGTAGTTCGTTTAAACACCTACGATTGTCCGGGAAGTAACGTTTAATAACCTCTAATACCACTTCTGTATTAAACTCTACTTGCTCTGTTTTAAGAATATTAATTACTCTCTTAGCAAACTCTGCTTGAAGTTTAGGTAGTTCAGATCTATCAATAGTAAAGTCTACAACAGAACACCGTGAATGTAGTGGTTGAATGATTTTAGCTTTAAAATTACAAGTAAGAATAAAACGGCAAGATGAAGAGAAGGACTCTATCAAATTACGGAGAGCAGCTTGTGCTTCGGGTGTGATGTAATCCGCTTCATCGAGAATCACAACCTTCACCTTGCCATTTGTCGACATAGTAGAAGCAAAAGATGACACTTGCTGTCTAACCATGTCGATACCACGCGATTCAGAGCCGTTAATGATAATATAATCACAACCTAGTTCATTGCAAAGAGCTCTAGCTACTGAGGTCTTACCAGTACCAGCCCCACCAGAGAGCAATAGGTTAATGATTTCTCCTTTATCTCTAAGGGTTAGAAAAACACTCTTAATACTATCTGGGAGTACACACTCTTTGATATTCTTAGGACGATATTTTTCTACATAAAGGAAATCGTTATTCATCATTACTCCGTTCGCACGATATTATTATAATACTTTTCCATGTTTTTTAAGCCACCAAAGAGATTTACCTGTTTCTTCTTTAGCTTGCTTAAGCGTTTCATATACAACGCCATTTACTTCAATAGCAACAGCATTACCTGTAACTACACCTGATTTTCCTAATGAGTTAAAATCTTTAAATGTCTTTGACCATTTTGCGTCGAAATCTTTTTTCATTAACTCTCTTCTTTCTTCTTTCGCAAGAAATTTTATAGAATTTACAATTTTTAATAAACTTGGAAAATTTTCTTCTAATTCTTGCAAATTTATTTTTATGAATTCTATTTGCTCTCATTTCCTTCTCTTTTTTTAATTAGTTCTAAAAGTTGAAGAGGAACTAATAAATGTATTTTATAATTACCTACCATATCATCCTCTTTAACTGCAGCACTTAATAACTGCATTGTATCAATAGCTTCTTTAACACTTATTTCTAATAATTTTTTATGAATATCTTTACCGGTTTCTATATACTTAGAAGCAGCAAAGTGAGCATCAAAAATATTACCTTCTATAACCTCTCTTTCTTTTTTATCAAGAGCCATATTTACCATCCGGAAGCAACGCTATGTAATAATCAATTCCTTGTGCGCCGTTAAAACGAGCTAAGCCTTTAGAACAAACTTCGATATCATAATCATCCATAATCATTTTTAATTTTTCTACTGCTATAGACAAATTATAATCTACATCATGATTAGCTACACCTTCAAATATAAAGTTATTAGAGTTAGGTACACCTTTATCATGTAATAAAATATTACCATTAGTAAAAGTAAGCGTAGAGGCATTATTAGCTGAAGCTGCTCTTATAGCTACTCCCCATTGCTCTTTTTTCATAGTCGCATTAACTTCTACTGAAGGTAGTGTAACTCCTTTTTCTGGTGGAGATGTAATAACAGAAGGATCAGCATAGTAATATTTTTGCTTCATTTTACCTTGAGATATAATTAACTCACCATCTCCAAACTCAAAATCAGGATCTTCAAACAAACTAACTACACCAAGAAACTCATTCAAATCATATATAGCAAAACTAGTTTCAAAAGTTTCTTCTACTTCTACTTTAGCAAAAATATCTTTTACATTTGAAATAGTTTCAAGTTTATTACCAGGTTTAACAGAAATTGATTGATTTATCGTTGCAAAGTTTTTTAATATTGCTAACGTTTTTTTAGATAGTTTCATTTTAATTTCCTTTTACGCTTCTTAGGCTGTTCTTTTATTATAGTAGTTGATGCTTGATCTTTTCTAACCCCATTAGGATAAAAAGCAGGAACTACAACTTTCCATTTAGTTTTATTTTGTTGTTGAGATCCATAAGTATTAGATATCCAATCACCATGTCTAAGATACCAATTAATATCATTAACATAACCGTACCAGAAAAGATACTTATTTGAAGCAGAACTCCATTCTTTACTACCTTCTTTATGACGTTGCATATCTTTTTTAAAAGAATATGCATGCTCTTTAGCTTCTTTAAGCCAGCTTAAAATATCTTTAAGTGGTTTAAACTGAAGCTTTTCATCATAACAAACAGCGTGGTGAGTCTTACCTACAGTAGGCTTCTTTTTTGCTCTAGCTTTTTTAAGCCGTTCAGCAGCTGCAGCTTTCTGTTCTGGAGTCATAGGTTTTCGAGCACGTTTAATTTTATTGCGCTCAGGTTTTTCTTTATCTAATAATGATTTAATATTATCAGATAGATTTACTTTAGCTCTTTTTGCCATAATCACACCTCCATATATATTATAGGAGGTTTTAGATTATTTTTCTTTTTTGTGATGATCGATAAGCCATTTAATATCTGTTTTTAATTCTTGAATGTCTTGATTTAAATGTCTTAGATGGTTAGATTCAATAGTCCATACACGCCAAGCGATAAAGCCAACAACGGTTATAAGTGTAGTAATGAAAAGATTTTCGTAAAAATCCACTGCTTGCTCCGAATTTGAATAAATAAAAAATTTAAAAAAATAAAAGCTATTTTACACTACAGGAGCAACCTGGACTGGTTTATTTATTAAGAATTAAATTTAGGTTCAAATAATTTTTGAACATCAAAGTCAATTCCATTACCGTAACCTAAAATACATACCTCATCTGATGAAGTATGATACTCAAGTATTGTAAATGTACCGGTATCTGTATTAATAAACAAATAAAACGGTTGAATTGAATTTTGCCCATTAGGCATTTTAATATTAGAAAAACCACCTACTAAAGCTTTTTCCCCAGCTTCTTGGATTATTTCCATTGCTGATTCTGCGTTGCCACATTGTACAGGTTTTTGTCGCCATTCAGGTCCTTCAACTTGACTGAAAGCAGAAATAGGTATTAAAAAGCTAACTGCTATCAGTAGAATTCGAATCGTTGTCATTAGATACATTAGATACTACAACCTCCAGTTTGGGTTTATTTTTTTCTCTCTTAGCAGTATCTGCATCTTTCAAAACCTGAGAAAGAATTTCTAGCATTTCTTCATCTATATCCTCATCAGAAGCATGCTCTTCACCGTTATCTTTTACAGCAACTAATTTTAAAACGTATTCATAACCACTTGCGTGTAGAAAATCTACCATACTTCTTAATACTTCGTTTAAATTATTTTTAGAGTAAAAATCATATGACAAAGAAGTATCTAGTTCATTATTTATGAATGTATCTTTAGTAAAAGTATAGTTTTCATTTATAAAATTATCAGTCATTAGTTAAAAACCTTATTGTGTGTGTTGTTTACTCTTACAAATGTAGTACATTTTGATAATTCTTTAAGTTTATTTGCTCCGACATAAGTACAAGAACTTCTTATACCACCTAAAATATTTTGTACAGTATTGGTAATAGAACCTCTAAAAGGAATCTTAACTGTTTTACCTTCTGATGATCTATATTCTGCTACACCGCCAAAGTATTTTTCCATAGCAGTGTCTGAAGACATACCATAAAAAACTTTGTACATTTGCCCTTTTGTGGTAACAGTCTCACCACCTGACTCTTCATGACCTGCAAACATACCACCCAACATTACGAAGTCCGACCCGGCTGCAAAAGCCTTTGCAATATCTCCAGGAGTGACGCATCCGCCATCTGCGACAATGTGTCCGCCAAGACCATGAGCAGCGTCAGCGCACTCAATAATAGAACTAAGCTGAGGATAACCAACGCCAGTTTGTAAACGAGTTGTGCAAACGCTCCCAGGACCAATGCCAACTTTAACAATATCTGCTCCATTTAAGATAAGCTCCTGTGTAATATCTGCAGTAACAACATTGCCCGCTGTAATAATAACTTCTGGGTTTTGTTGTCTAAACTCTTTTACAAAGTTAATAAAACGTTCTGTATAACCATTTGCAACATCTATACAAACATGTTTAATATTGTTTAACGGAAGTTTAGATTTTAATTGTTCCCATTTACGTAAATCCATATCAGTAATTCCCATTGAATAAACAATATAATCCTGTGGTTCAAAGAAAACAGAGTAAAGATTTTCTAATTCATAATGTTTATGTAAACATGTAATTATTTTATTTGAACTAAGAACATTTGCTATTTCTACAGTACCTGTTGTATCCATATTAGATGCCATAATAGGGATACCTGACCAAACTTGATTGCTATTTCTAAATTTAAAAGATCTATTTAAATCTACTTCAGATCTGCTTTGTAATGTAGATCTTTTAGGACGAATAAGTACGTCATTAAAATCTAGCTTTATTTCATCTTCTATTCTCATGATGTTAGTGCTTTCCAGCTCACAGGAGCGATATATTTTAATTCATTAGCCAACATTATAGAAAGATCTCTAATTTCTTTCTGAGCATCATCTTGATTTCTAAGACTTACAATTCTGGCCGCGGCAGATAAACTACCAGTTTCTACCCATTCTGTATACATAGCTTGAGGTAAAACTGCTCGAGCTTGTTCTGGAGCAACACCTTTATCAATCATAGCATAGTAAGCATCAGAAGCATGTCTAACAGCATCGTTATAGATATAACCAACTGTGTCTAGTTCTGTTTCAGAAAAAAAACTAGTATCAGAAG
>Ga0222715_10000409_pt1 | contig 42682 bp, 57 predicted proteins | sample C33_9DmetaG_FD_165056 | JGI IMG/M metagenome (GOLD analysis project Ga0222715, IMG submission 165056) | Estuarine water microbial communities from San Francisco Bay, California, United States - C33_9D | ecosystem: Environmental > Aquatic > Marine > Unclassified | place: USA: California...
GCCAAGCAAGCCAAGGTAATACATTTGTGATCACAAAAGGGTGTGGGGCAGTTACATTTGTGATCACAAGAGGGTGGGCATGGGGGTGCGGGGGTATCCTTGTGTATGTACAATGCGACTAAACACTTTCTCACAAAAATTTTCTAGATGTAAAAAATAAAGCACACCAAGGAATTAACCAAGGTGTGCTGCACAACCATACATAGGTGGATCTGGACTTGTCTTAAGTAAGATAACTATTAATAATATTACTTAAATAGTACTATAGGTATATACTCCCCGAAGCTACTAAAGCTATTATACCATACTTTAGCACCTCTGTCAAGACATAATAGTTAAAATAATAATTTATTTATTTATTGTCACTTTAGGGGTTGACACAAGGTTAAATTTATGGTATACTTGTGGTTATGATTCGTTCTTATTAATAATAATATAAAGAAGTAACATAAACCATGATGTTCTCCCTAAGTCAGATCAAAAGTGCTAACGGTAAACCAAGAACCAAAAGCCTATTCTATGAGTTATCCTATGATGATCCATCTGAGTCACTATTCACATTGAAAGAACGAGACATAGAAGTCAGGGGTCAGCAAATGCTATCCCTTCAGCAACTCTACGTATCAATGGTTCCAAGTGATCCCACTGAGTATGAGTTTGCTATGACAGTATTTGGTTCATGGGACTGTTGGCAAGCCATGAACAGGTCTCCTTACCTTAAGCCACACATAGCTAAGTGGAGAGCAGAAGCTGAAGTTAAGGTTAAGTCAGAGGCAATTAAAGCTATAGCACAAGAGATGAAGGAGGGTGGACGTAGTTCCTTCTCCGCAGCCAAACTATTACTGGAAAAGGGTTGGCTAGATAAAGAAGCAGCTTCTAAAGCTAAACAGAAATTAAAAGAAAAAGAAGAGAAAGAACTAGACAAACAGGCACTCATGTTATTGTCTGAGGATGCTAACAGGTTAGGGATCAAGGTAAACTAAGTATGGCTAAGACACCATCAGTAACAACTATCGCATCAGGTTATGCCTCCACAACAACACTTAATGAAAATTTTGAATCTTTACGAAATGGATTTAATAATGTTGTTTCATTAGATGGAAGCACACCTAATACTATGACAGCAGACTTTGACCTGAATGGTAATGATCTGCTTAATGTTAGTGGTGTATACGTAAACGGAAATAACATACTTAATCTACTAGATACAGTAACTGTCAGCACATCAGCACCATCAGGAGGAAACGATGGTGATGTCTGGTTCAAAGTCTCATCATAACTAGGAAAAACAAAGGAACGAAACAATGGCTGCACTTTCAGACTACGCAGAAAACTTAGTACTTAATTGGCTTATGAGAGGCGAAGGTGAAACATCTCACCCGACCTCATGGCACATAGGTTTATTTACCGCTGCCCCAAACGATACAGGTGGAGGAACCGAAGTTTCAGGTAGTGGGTATGCTCGTCAAGCCTGTACTTGGGCTTCAGCTTCAGGAACAGGTGGTACGACATCTAATGAAGCAGTTGAAACCTTCACAGCTTCAGGCGGTTCTTGGGGATCAGTTACGCACATCGGCATTTTCGATGCAAGTTCATCAGGAAACCTGCTCTGGCATGGAGCACTAACTTCGTCTAAAACAGTGGCTGACGGAGATAGTCTTCAGTTTGCCATAGGAGCTATTGACTTAACTCTAGCTTAATAGAAAGAGTACCTTATGGTTAAGCTAGTCAACAGAGCCAAGATGACCACCAGTACCACTGGCAGTGGGACAATAACTCTTGGCTCTGCCTCGGATGGGTATCAGTCGTTCGCATCGGCAGGGGTGAGCAATTCTGATGTCGTGAGATTTGTCATAGAAGATGGTGATGCTTGGGAGCTAAGTTCTGGAACTTACACGGCCTCTGGGACTACTCTTTCACGAACACTTGGCGAAAGCAGCACGGGCAGTCTGTTAAACCTCACTGGCAATGCGGTGGTGTTTATCACGGCGGCGGCGGCTGATATTGGTGGTGGCGGCTCAAGTTTTACAAGTATTGTAGAAAATTACAGTAATGGTACTGCACCAAGTGTAACAGGAAATGACAGTGTGGGGATTGGTGATAATGTTACTGTTTCTGCAAATGATAGTTACGCAATTGGTCATTATGCAACTTGCGCAGGACCACTGTCAATTGCACTTGGTCTGCAAGCTAACGTGTTGAGTGGAGCATCTCAAGCAGTCGCTCTAGGTGATAATGCGACCGTCAATGCAGGAACATCAGGGGTCGCATTGGGGACGAGTTATGTTTCAGCGACTGATGCTTTTGCAGCGGCTATTGCAAACAACTCCTCTAGCTATGGTGCTACTGGTGCTAATAGTATTGCGATGGGGTATAAGGCGAAGGCAACTGGCAGTTACTCAGAAGCCATAGGCTTTCAGGCGCAAGCCACAAATACACACTCGGTTGCTATCGGCAGAGGGACAAACTCTAGCGGAGCCTCTGGGAGCGTGGCGATTGGCTACTACGCAGATGCAGATGGAGAATCTTCTCTTGCATTAGGGCATCGGTCAAAAAGCAGAATGATTGGTGAACTGGCTTTTGCCAGTCATAGCATTAGCGGAGATACTGGGGCCAGTCAGACGGCGATAAGAGTTCTAGTTTCAGCCACCACAGATGCAACTGCCGAGGCCATGACAACAAACGATAGTACTGCATCTACAGACAACCAAATAGTCTTACCCAACAACTCAGCCTTTGCATTCCACGGCACTATCGTAGGCCGTCAGCAAGCGGCTGATGGTACAGCTTGTGCTGCATGGAAAATTGAAGGGTTAATTCGCAGAGAAGCTAATGCTGGCACAACTGTCCTAGTAAACTCAGCCACTACTGTCTTAGACAACACACCGTCTTGGGGGATGGCACTATCTGCTGACACAACAAATGGTTGCTTAAAGATTGAGGTAACTGGTGCAGCCTCCACAGACATCAGATGGGTCGCTACGATCCACACCTCAGAAGTAACTTACGCCTAAAAGGAGATACCAATGGCTATTCAACACAACATCTCTGAGGCAAATTCCCAATACGGTATTTCGTTTTCAGGGGCTTACTACCGCATCGTGACAGCGGCTGTCAGTCGTCAACGTGGGTCAGACCCAAAGTTCTCAGTAATGATTGACTTGTCAGCTTATGCGACAGCAACACCCACGGATGATACCAGAGAGGTGAATTTCCTCCGCTTGAATTGTCCTTTAGACACCATCAATTCTGCGAGTGGCGATGCCTTCCTCGACAAATGCTATTCTTGGGCAATGACACAAATGGACGGATCAACGGCGGTATAAATCATGAGCCTCACGATAAACCATCAGACGAATGACATCTCGGCTTCCTCTGGCAGCATGACCATTGATGGCTCTGCCGTTGGCGGTGGTGGTGGAGCCGTGGTATACGCTACGGCTGACTTACTACCCTTGTCAGGTAATAGTGCAGGAGATATGGCTTACGTAACGGCTACTAATAGGTTCTACATAAATAATGGATCAGGGTGGTATTCTGTAAGCCTCGTTAATACTAATCCTAATATTACCTCTGCTCAAGATGCCTCATCAAATACTACTCCGTTTACTTTAACAACAGATGGTACAGCTACAGTTATTACGATTACTGCAAGCGATCCCGAAGAAGTCCCTATAACATATGCGTATAGTGTAACTAGCGGCTCTTTGACCAATGGCGGCGGTACGACAGCTACAGTCTCGCAGGGTACTGGGGCTAACGTAAATAAATTTACTGTGACGCCCTCAACGACAGCGGCATACGCTGGGACATTTACGCTTACCTTCACAGCGTCTGACGGGATTAATCAGGCCACAAGTGCTAATAGCTTTACCCTAAACTTTATTACGACGATTACTGACTCTAAATACACTACAATGCTTGCTCAAGCGGTTGGCGCAAATAACGGCACTAACTCTTCACTCACTGATAGTTCTTCTAATACTGCTACTATTACAAACACAGGTACTCCTGTAGCAGGAACATTCTCACCTTATCGCTCTGGTGGGTACAGCACCAACTTTGTCACTTCTAGCTACCTCACTTCTGGTATGACTGCTCTATCTACGTCAAATTATACTATAGAATGTTGGGTTAATTTTAGGGCGTTAACAGGCTCCCCTTGGATTCTAGAAGGCAGGTATGATGCTTCAAATAATAGTTATGGGAACGGTGGCCTTGGGATAAGGCTTGAAAGTTCAGGTAAGTTGAGGGCTTACCATAGTTCAAGTTATATAGACGGTACTACTGTATTAAGTTTAGATACATGGCATCACGTTATGGTTGTGCGGTCAGGCACAGGTACAAATGAATTTAAAGTATATTTAGATGGGAATTTAGAAGTTCAAGGGACAGACGCAAATTCCAAGACTTGCACGCACTTCAAAGTAGGCGCTGCTTATACTGGGGGTAATAACCCAAAAGCGCATATTCGTGACCTCAGAATATCCAATACCGCAAGAGCTACTACTTCCCCCACAGAACCTGTCGAAGCAGATAGTAATACGCTTTGGTTAGGCTGTAATAAGCAATACATTGTTGATGTATCAGCGAGTAGTAACAGTGTAACAGTAACTGGTGATGTCGCAACCAAACCAATCGGCCCATACGACTCTGAAGAATATGCGGCAGCCGATCACGGCGGCTCTATATATTTTGACGGCAGTTCGGGCGCATCGTTCTCTCAGATTAACTTAAGCAGCACATATACAGTTGAGTGTTGGTTTTATGCAACGAGTACTGATCAGTGGCAAACTTTATTTTGGACTGCCTCTCCATTTAATCAATTCCTTGTTCGTTGGACTAGCTCTGGGGTAGAACTTCAATACTATACAAAAATAACACACCAGACAAAGACTGCTCTCAACACTTGGAACCATGCCGCATTAGTATCTGATGGGACTGATGTTTATCTGTATCTCAATGGAGAGAGGTCAACTAACTCTGTATCAGCTACCACCAACTCATTTAGTGTTAACTACTTAGGGTGGCGCAACGGCGAAGAGTTTACGGGTAATATAGCTGACACAAGGATTATTGACGGAACAGCAGTCTATTCGGGGGCTAGTTTTACACCACCAGCAGCCCCTCTATCGTCCTCTGGGACAGACATTCACCTCAAAGGTACAGACGCTTCAATCATCGACAAGTCTGGGTCTACCCTTTTAACGCTTGGGGGGGATGCTAAATGCACCACTACCCCTGTTCGGTCAGGACAATTTGCTAACAGCAAATCCATGTATTTCCCCGGCTCGACTGATTACATCACAACACAAAATCTTCCTGCTCTTGGAACCTCTGATTTCACTGCCGAAGCATGGGTATACGAAACCTCACAAGGCTCGTGGGGTGTGGTTATTGACTGGAGGGAAGAAAGTAACACAGACGGTTCGGTGCTTCGCATAAACAATGGAGTTTTAAAGTGGGAGTATCTCGGTAGCTCCCGAATCACAGCAGGGACAACTTTTTCCACCAACACATGGTATCATGTGGCAGTATCAAGATCGGGGTCTAGTACAAAATTGTTCATCAACGGCAGCCAAACTGGCTCGACGTATTCAGATACGCATAACTATCCCACCTATGAAGATAGACCCATTATGGGAACAAATGGATATGCCCCTACGAGCGGTTATGATTTCACGGGCTATCTCCAAGATGTACGAGTGACTGTGGGTAAAGCCAGATATACGTCTAACTTCTCTGTACCAACCGCACCACTTGAGGGCTAAAATGTTAGGTTTCAGAGGCCAAGCTGCGACATACCCGTCATTGCGTTGTCTAAATGGAAAACAAGATCAATGGTGGGATCAAAGATATTGCCACTATGATTGAGGCATACGACAATATCAAAGTGAAGCAAGGCATCGACGAGTGGGATGAAACAACATTTAAGCAAGAAGAAAAACGTCACCATGTGAGGCGTGGATTTGAGCTAATGTATCGAAACCTCATGGACGGCAGTCGTGCTTCGACAGCGACCATAGAGTATATGTGTCAATACGGCGTCCATCCTCAAGTTGGTTTGACGGAGATGACAGGGTGAATATGACAAGTGATGAAGTAACTGCCCAAGTTTCAGCTTATTACGACAAAATGCAAGGTTAAAAAGGCAACATTATGGCTAATGTAAAACTATCAGAACTCACAGCAGCCTCAGCAGCAGCCGCAGCTAATGAGTTCGAGATCAATGAGGCAGGGACATCTAAGAAAGTTACTGGTACACAGATCAGTACATTTGTCAGGGGTAATATTGTTACTGCTGACTTAAGTGATACATCTGTTACAGCCGCTGAATTAAACTATCTGTCAGGTGTCACAAGTGACGTACAGACACAACTTAATGGTGCAGGTGGCGGTCTTTATAAAGGTGAGAATGGTGAAACAGGTGGTTCAGCAGGAGACATCTTTAGGATTAACGAACAAACCCTAAACACCAGTACAACCATTGACGCAGACGAAAATGCTAATGCAACTGGCCCACTAGCCATTGCATCGGGTGTCACTCTGACTGTCACAAGCGGAGGGAACTTGTCCATTGTCTGAGGTTAGAACAAATACAATAAGTGCAGCTAATGGGACTGACCCTGTTACGCTGACAAAGCAGAGTGCGGCGAAGGCTTGGGTTAATTTTAATGGGACTGGGGTTGTTGCTATTCGTGACAGTCAAAATGGCAGTAGCATTACAGACTTAGCGGCTGGAGAATATACCTTTAATTTTACGTCTAATATGGATAATTCCAACTATGGTACAAATGTAACTTCGGCTTCAAACTCAAGTTACAATAGAGACGGTGTGCAAATAGCCTGTATTGCCAGTAATTTAACTGTTCCGATGACAAATGCTTCCGATGTATCAATGATGACTTCTGGTGCAGCTAACGGCAATGGTAGTGACACTGGCGCACAGTGCTGCAACATAACTGTCCACGGAGACCTAGCATGAGTACAATAACAGTCACCAACATCAAAGCCACAGGTGAAACAGCTAGTCGTGCAGTCTCAGGGGTTGCTGCGGCTTGGATAGACTTTGATGGAACTGGAACAGTTGAAATAAAAGATAGTTTAAACGCAACCTCACTTGTTGATAACGCTACAGCAGATTATAGTTTTAGTTACGTTTCCAACATGGCTACTACGTCTTATGTTACTGCATTTGGCGGTGCAAACCCTAGAGGTGGTACAAGTTGGGGTAAAATTACAACAGAAAAAACTAGGGCCACTGGTTCTATGCGTGTTGTAAGTTCTTCTTTAAATCAAACCGCTACAGACCACGAAGTTTGCAATACAGTTTTTTTTGGAGACTTAGCATGAGTACACTGAACGTTTCCAACATCACAGATGGCACAACAACAGTCGACACAAGCTATGTGGTCAATGGGTCAGCTAAGGCTTGGGTTAATTACAACATATCTACAGTTCAGGATAGCTTAAATGTCTCGTCGTTGACTGACAATGCACAAGGCGATCACACGGCAAACTTCTCAAATTCTTTCTCTTCTGCCAACCACGTTCCTACAACTGGAGGCCGCTTCGACAGCAGCTTTCATGGCCTTGTTTCTGTTGGAGATCGGGCGGCTGGCTCTGTTGATCTTTTTGGTATGACGGGTGGTAGCACAGCTACTTATCTAGGCTCAAGCTACAAGTCCGACATAGCACTTGTGGCAGCAGCAGTACACGGAGACTTAGCATGACCCACGGACACCTATGGGACCGCCTAGCCGAAGCTAAGTCTCGCCTTGCACCTGTGCAGTCAAAGTATCGTGTGGTCTTTGAAGACCCTGCCACACCAGACGAACCTGCCAAGGTTTTATGCCCTGATCCGAATTGGTTGGCCTGTGCATTAGAAGGCAACATCTTGCCACCAATTGACACCTACCAACGTGACAGAGATGTGGCTGACGGACAGCCAAAAGAACACCCATACGCAGAACCCATTGGCTCTATGTCAGAAGAAGAAGCCATTGAGTATCTCATAATGAAAGACATCGACCCTGCTGTTTGGCAGGAATACCGAGGTAACAGAACAATTATGAAGATTGTACCTGTTGAGTTAGTTCCAAGTGACAGATCATTTAGAAATGCTTGGAAGATTAAACAAGAAGCTGACGAGAGGATTGCAGCATGACTACAACTTATATTAACATCAATGGGGATGTTCGTGATGCAGCATCTCTTACTGTCCCATCAGATCGTACTTTTCGTGGGGCTTGGCAGTTTACAGGTAGTGCCGTTACAGTAGATATGACAGCAGCTAAAAACATTCATAAGGACAAACTACGGGCTGAACGCAAGCCACGTTTGGAAGCACTAGATGTGTCTTACATGAAGGCTCTTGAGTCTGGCTCAGGTGCAGGTGCTATTGCCACACAGAAGGCAACCCTTCGTGACATTACGGTTGACAGTCGTATCGCAGGAGCAAGCACACCTGATGAACTTAAAGCACTGGATTTGGCTACCCTACTAGGAGAATAGTAGACTCCTATGTTAGGCTTTTCACCATTATCTTCTGGCCCACTAGGGTCAACAGGTGCAGCTAGTTCTTCTGTTGACGGTTTCCGTATTACAGAAGCATCAGATAGCCGTATCCTTGAGAATGGTGATACAAGGGTAACTGAAAATTTTGCAGGGGCTGTACACAGTGCTGCTTCCGTTTTAACAGCCACAGGAACTTTAGCAGCTTTAGGAGTAAGGGTACAGCCTTTAGCAAGTGCTTTAAGTTCTACAGGAACACTGGCTGCTATAGGAGTAAGAGTACAGCCTTTAGCAAGTGCTTTAAGTTCTACAGGAACTTTAGCAGCTTTAGGACTAAAATCTCAACAAGCCTTAAGTGCTTTAAGTTCTACAGGAAGTCTGTCTTCTGTAGCTTCAAAAATCCAACAAGCTACTTCTGCCTTAAGTACTCAAGGTTCAAAAGTAGCAGCCTCCACATTAGGTCTTGTTAGTTCAGCTAACTTAAGTTCTTCTACTAGCCTAGTCTCAGTATCCACTAAAACTCAACAAGCAGAAAGTTCTTTAAATTCTACAGGAACACTAGCTGCTTCAGGAGAAACTACATCAAACCTCTTAGGTGAGGTTAGTCTAACATCTACAGGAAGTCTAACAGCTTCAACTATAAGCATACAGCAAGGTTTAAGTTCTTTAAATGCTGCTGGAACTTTAGCTGCTTCAGCAGAAACTACAACAAGACATGTAGGTGTTTCTTCTTTAAGTGCATCTTCTGGTTTAACTTCTGAAGCTACACTTACACAACCTTTAGTTTCAAGTTTAACTAGCTCAGGTTCTTTTTCAGCCGAAGCTACTAAAACACAGCAAGGACTAAGTACCTTAAGTTCTACAGGAAATGTAGTTTCTTTAGGTAGTCTTATACAAGAAGCTGCTAGTTCTTTGTCAGCAGCAGGTTCCTTAGAAGCACAGGCTACAGTAGTTGGTAATATACTCCCTGCTGAATCTTCTTTAACTGGAAGTGCTACAGTATCTGCAACAGGCTCAAATGTTGTTTACGCTGAGTTTGGTGGCGTAGACACAGAAATTACAAGAATAACTGAGGACGGTAATACAAGAGTTACCGAAGACAGTAATGTTAGAATTACCTTTGAACTTACTAACTCAGCCATAAGTTCTATAACATCTCAGCCAACCTTTATTCTATTCTCATCGACAGCTTATATTAAAGAAAATGGTGTATGGAAAGTATTTGATCCTTATGCTAAATACGAAGGTTCTTGGGTAGAACCTGAAAAGGTCTACTACAAGGAAGGTACATCATGGCGAAGAGCACACTAAGTGAAGGCAGTTGGACTATGACTAAATCAATACCTATTAGTTTTATCTTAGCCATCATTGGTCAGACAATAGCTCTAGTCTGGTATGTCTCTAGTTTAGATAATTCCATAGAAAATAATAAAAAAGATTTAATTAAACATGAGACAAGAATAGAAGCCTTAGAAGCCGTTGTTCAAAGTCAAGCTGTTACACTTGGTCGTATGGATGAGAACATTAAAGCTATAAGAGACTCAGTGGAAAAGATGGCAAATAGGGATACGGAGCAATAAATTAAGTGGCTATCAGAGAACAAATAAAAACAGCTGCTGAAAACAGTTTAGTTACATTTATTAATCTGGTAGCTCCTGAACAGGTGCTTGGGCAATGTCACGAAGATGTCTGTGAGTGGTGGACAAGACAGGATGCTAAACCATTCCAACTTCTTTTGTTTCCAAGGGATCACGGTAAGTCAAGATTAGTAGCTTACAGGGTAGCTTGGGAACTAACTAAAGACCCAACACTTAGAATACTTTACATATCAGCTACAGCTAACCTAGCTGAAAAACAATTAGGGTTTATTAAAAATATACTAACCTCTAAGATATATCGTATGTACTGGCCTGACCATGTACACGAAGAGGAAGGTAAAAGAAAAAAGTGGACAGGCTCAGAGATAATGCTTGACCATCCACTTAGGGAGAAAGAAAATGTTCGTGACCCTTCGATCTTTACTGGTGGGCTTACTACTTCGCTTACGGGACTACACTGTGACATTGCTGTCTTGGATGATGTCGTGGTGTATGAAAATGCTTATACGGGTGAAGGACGCAATAAAGTTAAAAGTCAATACTCTCTTCTCTCGTCTATTGAAGGTGCTGAAGCTAAAGAGTGGGTCGTAGGTACAAGGTATCACCCATCTGATTTGTACCAAGAGCTTCAACAAATGGTTGAAGAAGTCTTTGATAAGGACGGTAATCAAATAGGTGAAGAAAGTATTTACGAAACCTTTGAGCAACCCGTAGAAGGCAGGGGTGATGGAACAGGGGAGTTTCTTTGGCCTCGACAACAACGTAAAGATGGGAAATGGTTTGGGTTCGATATTGCAATTCTTGCTAAAAAACGAGGCAAGTACTTGGATAAAGGTCAATACCGAGCACAGTATTACAACGATCCATCTGACCCTGACAATGTTCCTGTAGGTAAAGAAAAGTTTCAGTACTTCGATAGGAAACACCTACGTCAGGAAAATGGTTACTGGTACTTTAGAGATGAAAGACTAAATGTATATGCAGCAGTTGACTTTGCATTTAGTTTGTCTAAGAGAGCCGACTATACAGCTATTGTTGTCGTAGGGATAGATGCTGACAATAACATTTATGTCTTAGATATTGACAGGTTTAGGACGGACAGGATTACTGAGTACTTTGAACACATACTTCATCTATCTACTAAGTGGTCATTCCGTAAACTAAGGGCTGAAACAACGGTAGCTCAGGTAGCTATTGTTAAACAACTAAAAGAACTAATCAAACAACACGGCTTATCTATTAGTATAGATGAGTACAGACCTAACAAAAACCAAGGTAATAAGCAAGAACGTATATCTTCTATCTTAGAACCTCGTTACGATAACATGGCTATATGGCACTACAGAGGCGGCAATACTCAAGTACTTGAAGAAGAACTATCTTCTCGTAACCCACCACACGACGATGTAATTGATGCCTTAGCATCTGTGGTGGACATGGCAGTAAAACCCTCTCGCACTGTACGTAGAAACACAGATAACGTAGTACAGTTTAATCAAAGATTTGGTGGAGTTTCCTTCTAATGTCTGGAACAACGATTGACCTTGACACACTTATCGAACCTCACGCAATAGCCTCAGATATTGCTGATCGTTGGACTACGTGGAATAACTCTCGTCAACAAAAAATTGAAGAGTGGAAAGAACTGCGTAACTACCTGTATGCTACTGACACTCGTACTACATCTAATAATAAACTACCTTGGACTAATAGTACAACCACACCTAAGCTAACACAGATTGCTGATAACCTTCACGCTAATTATTTCTCAGCCTTGTTTCCTCAGAAGCGTTGGTTTAAGTTTGAGGCTAATGACCAAGAGTCAGACATCAAAAGTAAACGTGATGTTATTCAGGCTTACATGGAAAACAAAGTCCGTCAGTCAGACTTTGAGAATACAACGGGCCGACTAATTAATGACTACATCCAGTATGGTAACTGCTTTGCTACTGTTGATTTTGTCAGGGACTATACTGAGTACGAAGACGGTGAACGTGCAGTAAACTATGTTGGCCCTAAGCTAGTACGTATATCTCCCTTTGATATTTGCTTTAATCCCTTAGCTCCATCCTTTGCTGACTCACCTAAGATTATTAGGTCAGTTCTTACTAAAGGTGAAATCAAACGTAAGATAGAGGAGACTGTTGACAATGAGTATATGACAGGCATCTTTAATCGTATGATGTCTAATCGTGTGTCTTACTCAGGTTCTAACATAGATGTGCATAAGGCTCATGGTTTCTTAGCTGATGGTTTCTCAGATATTAAACAGTATTATGAATCAGACTATGTTGAAATCCTTACGTTCTACGGTGACATCTATGATGGTGACACAGGTGACTTCCACAAGAACCGTGTGGTAACAGTAGTTGACAGAGCATATGTTTTGTCTAACGAACAGAACCCTAGTTGGTTAGGTAAGGCTCCTGTCTTCCATGCAGGTTGGAGAGAACGTCCTGACAACCTATATGCTATGGGGCCACTAGATAACTTGGTCGGTATGCAGTATCGTATTGACCACTTAGAAAACCTTAAGGCTGATGTCTTCGATCAAATTGCATACCCAATTCTTAAGATACGAGGTGATGTAGAGGATTTCGACTTTGAACCAGCAGCACGTATTTACATGGGTGAAGAGGGTGACGTAGGCTACCTAGCTCCTGACGCAACAGCACTTAACGCTGACTTCCAGATTCAAAACCTTGAAGGTAAGATGGAAATGTTAGCAGGTGCTCCAAGGGAAGCTATGGGTATCCGTAGTGCAGGTGAGAAGACAGCCTTTGAGGTTGGTCAGCTTATGACAGCCGCAGGTCGTATCTTTCAACACAAGACAGCACACTTTGAAAGAGTATTCCTTGAGCCAATTCTTAACTCAATGCTTGAGGCTGCACGTAGGAACATGGACTATGCTGACACAGTACGTGTACTGAACGAGGACAGTGGTCTATTTTTCTTTGAGGAAATTACCAAGGAAGACATTAAGGCTAACGGCAAGATTATCCCTATGGGTGCTAGACACTTTGCTGAAAGAGCACAGAGAGTACAAAACATTACTCAGTTGTATCAGCTTAAACTGTCTGACCCATCTATTGCTACACATATGTCAGGTAAAGAGTTTGCTCGTATATTGGCTGATGAACTTGGTGAGCCAACCTTGTTCTCAGAAAATGTAGCTGTAACTGAACAAATGCAAACACAAAGGATTGCAATGGAAGCTCAGGTACAGTTTGAAGAAGAGCAAGAAATTGCAGCAGAAAAAGGATTGTAGGATGCCTTATAAAAAAGGTAAAGTCAAAGAATACAAAAACAAAACTAAAAAACCAGTGGCAAAGAAAAAGAAAAAATAATGAAAGCCGTTTGGTTTAACAAATGTAAATCTAAAGAGGATAAGTTTGGTGTACGCCAAGCAGTCTTGTCAAACCGTGACAGTCTAGACCGCCTCAAAGAAATTCTTGAGCCTATGCTTAAGGAGACACCGCCTACAGCAGACTACGATAGCCCCTCATGGGCATTTAAACAAGCTGATAGGATTGGTTACAACAGAGCACTGACCCAAGTGCTAGACATTATCAACCTAGATAAGGAATAAAATTATGGTATTTACTGATGAGTCTCCAACCAAAGAGACAGATCAGATTGAGCAGACGCAAGAAGATACTCAAACCCAAGAGTCTTATTTGCAGAAACTCGTTCAGGCAAAGGGAGAGAACTGGAGTAATCCTGAAGTACTAGCCAAAGGCAAACTAGAAGCTGATGGTTATATTTCAAATCTTGAAAGTCAACTCACAGAATTGCGAGAAGAACTTAATAAACAAGACTACTCTAAAACTTTACTCGACCAACTTCAAGAACAGGCCGCTGACCCTACTACAGCAAAACTTGGAGAGCCTTCTAATAATAGTAGCACTAATTCACAGAATACCACTGCTAGTCTTAGTGAGGATGACCTTAAGAGCCTTGTTGAAAAGACACTTACAGAACGAGAAAAAGGTACGGCTCTAGCTAATAACCTTTCTCTTGTCGATCAAGAGCTAGAAAAAAGTTTTGGTACTGAGGCAAAAACCAAGGTAGCAAACAAAGCTAAAGAGCTAGGCATGTCAATGGAACGTATGCGTGAAATTGCTTCTGAATCTCCACAGGCTTTCTTTTCTCTTATCGGTGAACCAGAAAAAACCTTTAGCCCTATGGTGCAAGGTTCGGTTCGTACTGAAGGTGTTAATATGCAAAACTCTACGGAACGTGACTTCAGTTACTATCAAAAACTCCGTAGAGAAAATCGTAACTTGTACTATTCTGCTAAGACGCAACAACAAATGTTTCAAGACAAAGGACGTCTTGGTGAAAAGTTTGGTGCATAATAAAGGAACTTAGACTATGGCTATGACCACATCTAATACTTCGTTCCTGCAACGTGCTCAGGTCTACTCATCAGAATTGAAAGAAATTCTACGTGATGAGATGATGGCACAACGGTATGTGCGTATGCTTGATGGTTTTCCTGACGGAAACACTTTCAACATCCCATCTATCGGGCAGGCTCAGGTAGACGACTATACAGAAGACAGTGCTGTTACTTACCGTCCACTCGACACAGGTAACTTCACATTCTCAGTTGACAAATACTTGTCATCTGCTACCTACATGACCAAGAAGGCTGAACAAGACACGTTCTATTCTAATGAACTAATGTCTCGTTTTGTTCCTGAACAAGAACGGTCAATCATGGAGCACTTTGAGACAACTACTCTTGCGGCTGCTGACACAGGCAACGCAAACAGTAACCGTTCTCTTAACGGTGTCAACATGCGTATCGCAGGTGGTGCATCAGGTGTAATCGAACTCGCAGACTTTGCGTATGCTCGTTATGCTCTGAAAAAACAGCACGTACCTGACAGCAATTTGGTAGCTATCGTTGATCCATCAGTAGAGTTTCAATTGAACTCTCTGTCAAACCTTGTAAACGTGTCAAACAACCCACGTTTTGAAGGTGTAGTTCGTGACGGTATCGCAACTGGTATGCGTTTCGTAGCAAACGTATATGGTTTCGACGTATATTGTTCAAACTTCTTGCCTGACTCCAATTCTACAGACACGATCCTAGAACGTAACGGAAGCACAGACACCGATGTAGGTTCTGCAGCTAAAGTTAACCTGTTCTTCTCTGCGGATCAGTCTGTAAACCCATTCGTGGGTGCATGGCGTCAGATGCCAGAGGTTGATTACGATTACAACAAAGACAGCCAACGGCATGAGTTTGTAACTACTGCTCGTTACGGTGTTAAGTTGTACCGTCCTGAGAACATGGTTCAAATTGTCGCTAAGACAACCATCTCATAAAGGGGGTATAATTTATGTCTTATGTAAACGCAGACGGTTTGGAAATCCTTACTTCAGGTGAGGCAGGAACAGCCGCAAAAAAAGGTACAGCACTAGCTGGACACAAGAAAGCTCTTGTATTGAACTTGACAGGAACAGAGTTACCCTCTGCTGCTGCAACACCTCAAGACCATGATGCTTTCATCCCTGCAAACTCTTACATCACATCAGCAACTGTAATTATTTCAACAGCTTTCACTTCAGGTGGTTCAGCTACGTTGACAGTTGGTGCTTATCAGCAAGATGGTTCTACCATTGATGCCGATGGTGTTGATGCGACTGTTGCTTTGTCGGCTCTTAATGCCTCAACAAAGGCAGTAGCTTGTGATGGTGCTCTCGTTGGAGCAGCTTTGTCTGTAGGTGATAACGATTGTTACATCGAAGCCTACTACGGCACTGCAGCCTTTACCGCAGGTGAAGCCAAGTTGGTTATTGAGTACATCGAACCTTAAACTATTAGGGTGTCCTTAGTTTTTCTAGGGGCATCCTTAACTTTTCTCTTGACAACTCTGTTAAAATAGTATATAATGTCTTTACTAAGGCAGGGGCTAAAGGATAAACAATGGCTAACGTACAACACAGTGCTCTTACTGCTAGTGATCTACACGAACCTAAAGGTGTAGCTTCAGCTACGGCAGGTAAGGTGTATATATCTGATGGCTCTGGTAGTGGTGCTTGGACTTCAGCAGGGGAAATTATTACTGGTTATATAGATGATGTTTCTACAGCAGAAGTTGTTCATGTCCCAATGCCCTTTGCAGGAACTATCTCTAAAGTTATAACTGTACTAGAGGGTGCTATTACTAATGCTGATGCTACCATTACAGTTAAAAATGCTTCAGCAGCATCTATGGGTACTCTTACTATAACTCAATCAGGTTCAGCAGCAGGTGATGTAGATACTCTGTCTCCTTCAAGTAATAATACAGTTTCAGTCAATACTTTTATTACGGTAGAGACAGACGGTGGGTCTACAAGTCACAAAAAACTAAGGTTTGCAGTAGTACTGGATAAATCATAATGAAACGTACACTCCTAGAAATGGTTCAGTCTATCTTGTCCGACATGGACTCAGAGGATGTGAACGCTATCAGTGATACACTTGAGGCTCAACAAGTAGCCTCAGTTATCGAAGATACATACTATAATATTATATCAGCTAGAGATATACCTGAGCATCAAGAACTATTAAAACTAACTTCTTTGTCTGACAGTACAAGACCTACTCATTTTACATATCCCACTAATCTAAAACAAATAGAGACATTATCTTATAACACAGCTACTTCTGGTTCACAGTATTCAGAGGTTAAGTTTGTACATCCTTTAGAGTTTCTAGAGAGAATGGATGACACATCTAGCTCATCCCTTAAGGTGTCAGATAAGGTAGGTAACACAGATTTATTTGTCTATAATGATATACATCCTACGTACTACACAACCTTTGATGATAACCATATTGTTATGAACTCATACAAAGCCTCTGTTGAGAGTACACTTCAGGCAAGTAAGACAAGAGCCTATGGTACTGTCTACCCAACCTTTACTATTTCAGATAGCTTTGAGCCTGACCTAGATGATAACATGCTGCCTTACTTGTTAGCTGAAGCTAAGTCAACTTGTTTCTCTTTGTTTAAAGCAGGATCAGACCCCAAGGTAGAACAACAAGCTAGACGTTTAAAGTCCTATGTGCAAAACGATATGCACAAAACCAAACAGGCCAACAAAAGACCTTACTACGGAAGAAGCTAGATGCTAAAGTTTGTAGAAGACACAGTGAACCAAACCTGTGTGTGTAAGTCAGACAAATACATGTCAGAAATATACATTAAGAAGTCAGTCGGTGGTAATATATTCTTTGAAATAACTCTTGAGAAGGGTGTCACACCACAGGAATTGTCAGGAAAGTACTCGTCCATACGTAAAGCTCAAGAAGCACTAGAACTTCACCTAAGAAATAAAAAAAGAACAAGGGCAACTAGGACTGAGTACTTTAACAAGCAACGTGAAGAACGTAAGAAGGTAACTGATGGCTCAAAGTCTAAGTCAAAAGACAACTAATACCTTTATCAAAGGTCTTATTACTGAGGCAGGTGAGCTAACCTTTCCTGAAGGTGCTTCAGTTGATGAGTTAAACTGTGACCTACGTAGGGATGGTTCTCGCCGTAGACGCTTAGGTGTTGCGACAGAAACTTCAGCCGTTTACTCTAGCTTTACTCTTTCAGATACGGAGTTAGTAACAACTGGTACATGGCAAAACGTAGGTGGTTTAGCTGACCTAGAATTTCTTGTATTCCAAAAGGGTGCTACTCTTTACTTTTATAATAAGTCAACAGCACCGTACTCTGAGCAGCTTTACTCAGACAGTATTAGTTTAGCTACCTATGAGATTTCTTCTGGTTCTGCCTCCCTTTATAAATGTCAGTTTGCTAGTATTAATGGAACACTTGTTGTGTCTTCCGAAGGTATTAATACTATTGTTATTTCTTTTGATAACTCAGCTAGTCCTAAGTTTACAGCATCAGCTATAGCATTTAAGATTAGAGACTTTGAGTGGCAGGGTGATGTAACTGGCTATGATGCAGCAGCAGCAACAAGTTCTAGCCGTACATATGACACAAAGAACTCAGGGTGGGTTGGCACTAAGGGTGCAGCAGCTTTAAGCACTTGGAGTGCAGCTAACTCTAGTAACTATCCACCTTTGACACACCCTTGGTATGCAGGTAAAGACTCAAGTAATGACTTCTCAGCCTCTGAGTGGGACAAAGTATTTGCAGGTTCTACTCTTACAGCTAATGGTCATTACATTATTGACTTTTTTAGCAGAGTTAGATCAGGTTTATCAACCGAAGTTATAAACACAAGATTTAAAAGTGTAACATCCTTCTCTGGTCGAGTGTTTTACGCAGGTATCGCAGCATCTGAACATACAGGTACAGTTCTTTTTTCTAAAGTAGTTGACAATAATGATGATTTAGGTAAGTGTTATCAACAGAATGACCCTACGGCTGAGTATCTGTCTGATTTGTTAGCCACAGACGGTGGTTATATTTCTATACCTGATGCAATTAACATTCAAAGACTATATGCGTACCAATCCTCTCTATTTGTCTTTGCTGAGAACGGTGTATGGGCTATCACAGGGGTAGATGGTGTCTTCTCAGCCTCATCCTACGGCATAAACCGTGTTTCTAGTGTAGGTATTCTTAATCCTGAGTCATTTATAGAGGCTGAAGGTATTCCTTTTTGGTGGTCAAGGTTTGGTATCCATACTTTACAAACTGACCCTACATCAGGCCAAGGTAAAGAACAAAATTTAACTATTTCAACCATTCAATCACGTTGGGATAGTATTACAACAGAACAAAAGTCTAAAGTTACAGCAATATACGACAGTATAAGCAAAAAGATTTACTGGTCATACCCTAATGCAGGTGAAACTGTAGCATCTAAGCTAAACAACTTTCTTATACTTGACTTAGCCCTTCAAGCCTTCGTACCTTGGACTCTTTCAGATCAAGCATCTTCAACAGACAGTGTAGTAGGTCTAGCTTTCTACTCAGGTTTTGGTGCTGACTTTAATGTTGACGTTAGGTCAGGCACAGATGGTGTGGATGATGTACTCGCAGGTACTGATGATGTTGTGTCTACAAGTACCTCTGGTTTTACAACTGGTGATCCTGCATTAGTCCTTCTGATTAGAAAAGGTTCCGATAGTAAAATTACTATGGGTTCATTATCAAGTACTGCCTTCTTAGATTGGGGTGATACTAACTACACATCTTATGCTGAGACAGGGTATGACTTTGTTGGTGACTTGATCACTAAGAAAAATGCTCCATACATAGCTATATACACAAGACTGACAGAGGAAGGGTTTAACTACACAGGTTCAGCCTATGAATCTATTAGACCATCCTCTCTTCTTGTCTCAGCAGCATGGGACTTTAACGATACGTTTAGTGCTACGCAACAAGCCTACAGACTTAAGTATCCAGTTGTTGTCAACCCTGATGATTTGACTTCTTTTCCATACCCTGAAGATGTCATAACCACAAGGCTAAAAATCAGAGGGCATGGTCGATCAGTCAGACTTAAATACTCAAGTGAACAAGGTAAGGACTTTATTCTTTTAGGATGGGGTATAGTACAAGGAAGGAATACTAGGTTTTAGATGACAGAATACACAATACGTGATGCAACCGAACAAGACGTATTAGACACAGTACTAGCAGTCAAACAGTTTTGTAAAGAAATACCACACCCAGCTTGGGGGAAGTTTGATGCTAATAAAGTAAAACAACTTGTATCTAATCTAGTAGAACATGAGTTAGGTTTTGTCAAGATAGTCGTACATGATGAAGAGGTCGTTGGTGCTTTGATAGGTGCTATCTCAAGTCTACCCACTAATAACATAACAGTAGCACATGAGTTAATGTTCTGGCTTGACCCTGATCATCGTAATGGAAAGACATCTTTTAAGTTAATAGATCAGTATGTTGAGTGGTCAAAAGAAAAAGGCTGTAACTATGCTAGGCTCTCATCACTAGACGAAACTTTGGGAACTAAGGCAGGTGTTCTGTTTAAACGTAAAGGCTTTAAGCCAACAGAAACTGCTTATATAAAGGAAGTATAAAATGTCATTTTTTACAGCACTAGCTATTATGGGTACGGCCTTTTCCGTACAGGCATCTGCCAAAGCAGCAAGAGCGCATAAAGAAGCTACTAAAGTTCAGATAAGACAACAACAAGCACAAGTCTCAAGAGAACGAAGGGGTACTGTACGTAGGGGTTTGATAGCTAGGGCTAGGGCAGCTAACGTAGCAGCTACTACAGGCATGGCAGAGACATCAGCTTTCCTAGGTGGTTCAGGTGCTATGTCCTCTCAAGTAGGGGCTAACTTAGGCTACGGTGGTATGATGTCAGGTCTTAGTCAAGATATTACACGGCTTTCAGGTAAAGCTGCACAGGCTCAAGGACAAGCTCAAATGTGGGGTCAGGTGGCTAGCTTAGGTATGCAGTTCGCTGACTTTGGTGCTGTAGGGGAAGGTATAAAAAATAAACTTCCGACAAACTGGGGAGGGTATGGTAGCTACGGCGGTGGTGCTCCTCCTATGAGACCTGAGAAATTCTCAAGGGGTTAATAATAAGACGGTACTAGTAAAGTATGAAGGCTCTTTCTGTAGCATCACCCTATGGACCACCAAGAGGTAGGTAAGACTAAATGTCATCAGCAGTAACACTAGAAAGTTTAGTTGAGTCAGCTAATATTCTGTCCACACTACAGGGTACAGAGGCTAAACCTAAACCTTTACTACCCTCTGATTCAGAGACAGTAACCAATAGGGTTCAGGAGCTATCTATTGCTACAGGTACATCTGAGGATGAAGTAAGACCCTCTGTTGTAAATGAGGATGGTGTCTATGAGGCTCAGGCTCAAACCCTAAATAATAATATAACAGCCGAAAGTATTATTGACTTTGGTAGAGAGCTAGGTCTAGAACCTACAGATGTTTTAGCTTTAGTGGAGGGCAGAACAGAAAAGGTAAGCTCACTATCTGCTGACCAATTTCTTCTAGCTCAAAGTATGATGGCTGAAGATGGAAGTATTACACCTGCTGCTCACAGTACTCTATCTAAAATAAATATCTTCGATCAGATCATGCAACGTAAGATAGAAGAAAATGATGACGGTGCAGTACGTAAGTTCTTCACATTTTTAGATGTCAATATACTAAGAGCAATTACTTTAGGTGCATTTGAAGGTGTGACATTTAGGTCTAACCGTGAGGGTAAGGAAATCCGTGAGGCATTTACCTCTGGTATGACCAATGAAGAGTTTGAATCTTGGGCTGAAGACTACATAGATGAACGAAGCAATGAAGGTATCTTTAGTCGTGACTCTATATGGACTTTACATACGATAGCTCACAATAAAACCTATGCAGGTAACGATCCTTATGCCCCAGTTAATGCAATATTTGGTGTAGTAGATATAGCTACCCTTGGGTCAACTAAGTGGAGTACAGCAGCACTTAAGGCAGGTTTTAAAGGAGGCAAGCAGGGTGGCATTAAGGTAGCTGAAGCCCTGAAGATACGTAAGCCAGTAGATGCTGTAGCTCTTACTGAAGGTGGTGAGGCAGCAGCAGAAGTATTAGCTAGAAGTGTGGACGATGCAGGTGTACAGGCTGACCAGACACTAGCAGGTCGTTACCTTCCAGAGGAACTAGACCCAGTTCAAAGCCCATCAGCTAGACCATCAAATGCTGCAGGTACTGAGTCAGTTATCCGTAGGACTATTATTGAAAAACTAGAGACACTTAACAGAAAGTTTGCTTTTGGTGAGTATCTTCCAGAAGAAACTATCTCTGCTTTAGCTACTAGGACAGCACAAAATATTGTTGCAAACTCAGGCAACAAGTTCGTTAATAGTTTTAGGTATTGGGATGAAGGTTCCAATGACTACAAGCTAGCTGTTCGCTTTGGTAAGAACGAAAGAGGAACACCCTTTAAGACAAAAGGTGATGCACAAAAGGTAGCTGATTTGTCAGAGGAAGCTAACCTGAGTGTTATTAAAAATGACACTGGCTATGGGTGGTTCTTACAGGCAGAAGAAAGATTAGATGTTCTGAATAAAGTTGACCCTATTGATCGTTTCGATAAGGGTGGTTTTATTTCTGATACCCTTAGTAAACTCTTTGGTGCTGCAAGTATTCGTTTAGGTGAACGACTAGGAACTAAGTTTCTTCAGGCTGAGTCAGGCCAGTCTCTTGTCAAGGAGATTGTCAATCCTTTTGAAAAGAAAATTAATTCCCTTAAACCTAAAGAACAAGATAACTTAGCTAAGTATTTTGAAGAACTAAGGGACGGTCAAGGTAAAAGTAAAACAAGAAATGCCCCTAGTGTGGAGCAGTTTACAGCACAGTGGACAGTTACCCACGGTCAAGCACCAAGTAAAAAAGTACAGGATGCCTATGAAGCAGTCCTTGAGATTAACGATGCGAGTTGGCACATACAAGCAAGTGCAGCCCTTAAGAAAGCTATAAACCAAAACGGCAGACACCTAACAATAGCCGATGACTTTGAGCAAATAGGTTACCGTGTTGATGGTCGTAAGGTTACTATGCCAGAGGGTGAGTTAATATGGAGTCCCATTCGTAATAAAGCTCTCAGAGTATCTGAGCTAGGTTCTGATGCTGTTGTCTATAAATTAGCCGCACCCTTTGGTAGAGAACAAGGTGTAGCTAAGAGTGGCTTTATTTTTGTAACTGACATAAGAAAAACAAGAGCACTAGAACGTATTGACGTTATGCCATACAACATTGGTGGTCCAAGGAATAACGGTGGACTACGTTGGTTCTTAGGTTCTGACGTTGAGGTTACTCTTAAGTCAGGTAATAAATACTCAGGTGGTTTTAATACACTACTAGGTTCCTTCTCTAAAAGTCAAATACTAAAGGCTAAAGGTGAAGTCAAGGCTATTGTAGCTAAAGTAAATCAACTTCTAGCCTCTAAAGGTGTCACAGATATTAGTCAGCTTTCTTTGACTAAGGCTGAGTACGATGAGTTAGGTAAGGTTATTAGGGCTAACAATACTTGGAGGCCAACCCTCACTGACCTAGAAGACTTGGTAAAGATTAAACAAACCCACGGCATTACCTTTACAAAAGAACTCGTAGAAAAAGCTAGGGATCAGAAGCCTATTATTAGGGTTGACTCAAAAGGTAGGTTAGGTGATGACCCTGTATTCATGGGTTCTAATGCAGCAGAAACTCTATCTATTCGTCTAAACAAAAGCCGTTCTGACACACCACCCTTGGAGTTTGGTGGTAAGGACGTTAAGAATATTAATCCTATCGCTGCTATTGCTGACCAGTTTGGGTCTGAGGTCTACGGCTATGCTAATAGGGCAGCAACTCAGGATGCTTTGGTTGGTTGGGTTAAACTAGCCCAAGCTAATCCTAATGTAATTGATAACCTTCCTCAACTAAATGCTCTTAGCCCTCAAGACTTCTTAGGTAGATTTCTTTCAGCTAGAATTGTAAAGTCTAATGAACATACAGACCTAGCTAATCAGCTTATTGAACAACAAAGAGTTATTAAAGCTAGACTTAACATGCGAACAGATAGTAGTGTTAGGTGGGAAAATTTTACTAGTTCAGCTACTGAGGCTGTCTTTAATAAATCAGGTTTTAAAGTTGACTTCAGTAAAATAGGTCTGTTCTCTGACCCGTCTTCTCAGCTACTTAAGGTTGGCTTCTACTCTAAGTTTGGTTTCTTTAACCCCGATCAGTTTACTCTTCAGGGTTTACATGGGTTGACAGTAGCTGCTATTTCACCTAGACAGGGCAGTAAGGCTCTGGCTTTATCTATGCCTATGATGATGATTACATCTGGTATGTTAAAACCAGAGGCTAGGGCTTTAGCTGTTACAAGATTAGCCCAAGTATCTAGGAGCATGGGCTTAGATGAAGACGAACTAAAACTCTTGATGCAGTACATTGATGATAGTGGTCGTAATATTATTGACACAACTATCCTTGAACTTCAAGCACCTCAAAACTTTGGTGTTTCCAGTACTCTTGGGCAAAGGGCTAAGAAGAGTGTTGGCACAATGTTAGACAAGTCAACCCTTTTCTTTAAGGAAGGTGAACGTGTCTCTCGTATGACAGGAATGGTAACAGCTTTCCTTGAGCACAGAGCTAAACGTCCTAACATTAATCCTTTGAGTGCTGAAGGTAAGGCATGGATTATGTCAAGGGAGCAAGACCTAACCTTTAGGATGACATCAGCCAGTCGTAGCTTTGCTCAGAGTGGCCTTATGAGAGTACCTACTCAGTGGCTTACCTTTACACTTAGGGCTATGGAGAATATAGCTATAGGTCGTAACTTTAATGCAGGTGAAAGAGCTAGGATGGCCTTTGTGCTAGGCCCAATGTACGGTCTTACAGGTGTTGGCATGGGCAGGTTCGCAGGTTATGCCTCAGAAAAGATGGGCTTCAGTTCAGATGACCCTGAGTCAATTAAAGTGTTTAACTCAGTTAAGTATGGTTTACTTGATCGTCTTCTGTCTGAAAGTTTTGGTGTCGAAACAGCCTATGCTAAACGTGTAGCACCTATCGAACAAGTAGAAGACACAATGAAGAAACTCTTTACTGATGAGTTCTACAAGGTAATCCTTGGCCCATCAGGTGAAATCACAGGTGACTTTGTAGCAGCAGCTATAAGTACTGTAGGTGCTTTAGCATCAGGTCAAACGTCAATAGCTAGGGAAGATTTAACACAACTTCTAAGAAATATATCTAGTGTTGATAAGGCAGCTAAGATTAATGAATTAATTGAAACAGGGAACTACCGTAGCAGGACACGTAGACTATCTGTTGGTAATCTACCTGAGTTCCCTAGTGCTTTAGCAACTACTTTTGGTGCGACACCTGCACCTGTAGCTAACTTCTATGACTATCAAGACAGGGTATATAAGCTAGATAGTAAGTGGAGAAAGTTCGAGAAGAACATGAGAAACAAGGCTAACTATGCTTTACGTCTTATGACTGATGGTGACGAAGAAGACTTTAAAAAGGGTGAGAAAATCTATAAAGAGATACAAGATAAGATTTGGTCTTCAGCTATGTCAGATACCCTTAAGTCTCAGATGACAAGACGTATGGTCAGGGGTGAGAATATACCTGACATAATGAGAAATGCTATTAGATTAAAAACAGAAGTTGATGCTAACTTCTTAAGTTCACAGATGGAAGGACAGTAGTATGGTAGACTATGCTATGGATATAGGCGAAGCAGGTACTGCCTACGAAAGACCAGTTCAAGCACCACAGACAACATCAGCAGGGATTGCCGCAGGTTTCCTTGGTGGTATTAATGATATGATTGACACCTATCAGTCAAGTGTTAAGTCAGGTCAACCGACAGAGGCCAGTATAAACAGAGAAGGCTTTGCTGATTTCAGTAAAAAAGTTAATGCTGTCTTAAATAAAGGTCTTAGTCCTTTAGATGAAGAAATAAAAATAAGACAGATTATAACTGAGACAGAGAACCAAGGTTTTGAAATAACTGCTGCACACACTGACCTTATTTCTCGTAGGACAGGTTTTGATGCTACCAAACTTAAAACAAGTTCTGATCCTAGCAGAGCACTAGCTATAAGTGCCTATGAAAACATTAAAGATAAGCCAGCCCTTCTTTTACTTGGTCAAAAAGAAGCACAGAAGGTTTTTGGTCCTGATGCCACGGACGAACAAGCACTTCAAATGGCTATGGAGATTAATCAAAGAGATGAAGCTGCTGCTTTAATGATAGCTTACTCTAAAAATGCTTCTCAGGCTGAATTTTTAACACAGGAACCTCTGTGGTTAAGTACTTTAGATAGTCTTCTAGACCATGGTATGGCAGGTATGGCTATTGTCAATGCCCAAGGAAACCTTAGTCCTGAAACTATAGCAGGTTTTAGGGATAGGTATACAATTGTTGATGCTGCTACTAGCATACCTAGAAGTGTAACAACAGAACAGTTCCAAGAAGTGCAAAAGAAAAAGGATAAGATAAAAGGTATTATTGAACACCTAGCTACATACGAAGAGACAAAACTAAAAGATTTAAACATTGATGTCTTAGGTGTCATAGCTAAAAAAATCTTGGCTGATCCGAATGCTGAGAACAGCCTTATAGCTGCACAACTTCTCAATGACAATGCTATGGAAACATGGTCAGCAGGTAAGATTACTGAGACACTAAAGGCTATAGGTAGCTTGTCCCCTGAAGACTTTAACTATGTTGACTTTTCCTTTGATGAGTACGATACAATAGCTTCAACATCATTAGGTCTAAAAGACTTGGACGATCCTAATGTAACTAAGGAGGCTATTCTTAATTCACCTGAGCCTCATCCAGCGGATCAACTTAAGTTAGGTGAGGCTCAAGCACCTGAAGTCCGTTTAGCTAACATAAAAGAAGCTGCCAATACGCAGATCAGTATGACCACTACTGAGAGTATGTTAGATGAGAAACAAGGTGAGTACTCTAGGGACTTGTTCAGGATTGGTGTAAGCAGGGCAACCCTTAGTATCCACACAAGCCCTAGCATTTTAGAACAGGCTACCTTAAGTAAGGTCTTTAATCCTAACACATACAAGAGGCTTCACACTCTTACGTCTGTAGATGAGACAACTGGTCTAGTGCTTAAGGAGAAACTAAAGAAGGCTCTTCACAAACAGAAGACCGTTTGGGGTCAATTTATTTTGTCAGAACTAAAGGATAAACCTGCTACTATTGGCAGTGACTGGAAAATAAGGATCAATCAAGAAGGCTACTGGGATGAAGTTACCCCTAAGCTGTCTGATGGACAAAAGGCTCAAGTTCAAAACATCCACAACGAATACTATGATGGGGATTTTGAAGCTATGGTAATGGATAAGGGTCAAAAACTAAAGCAAGCTAACAGTCAATTATATACCTTAATCCAGAACTCTAATAATACTTTTTTTAGAAAGCAGACTGTACTTGGAGATAAAATAAGAGAATATTCAGGGGCTTTAAAGTTCTTAGACAAACAAATGTTAGCTCTTGGTGCTACTTCCCTTGAGGTTGACACAATGATTTATGGTCCAACTATTGAGAGTACTATGGCTGACCTTGAGTCAGAGACTACAGCAGCACAAACAGCACCTTCTCCTGAAGAAGTTAGTACAGCTTTGACTATGCAAGAGGCTCGTAAGCAAGCAAGAATAGCTAACGAAGAAGGTCAGACACGTATAAAAACTAGCTTTATTACATCCTTTAACGCAGGAACAAAAAACAATCCATATGTATTATACGGACCTGAGTCAGGGTGGGCAGAAATACTTAGAACTCAAGTACCTAAAGGAGCTTTTGTTATTAATCCTGATGTTGATGGTGCTCCTTGGAGGAGAAAATAATATGGATGATTTTTTAGAAACTCTTACAGACCTCGTTGAACGGGTTGATCCAAATGTTTCTGTAAGTGAAGCACCTGATGCTCGTAAAGCTATACCTGAGCAACCAATGGTTACGACTGGTGATATAGTACCACCCTCTCCTGCCCTTGATAATTTTGATGGGCTTAAGGCACTTGAGTCAACCTTTAAAGGTTTGGTAGATATAATAAATCAATCAGGTGTTATTTCTAATCCTCACCTAAACGCAGAAATGAAAAAAATTAGTGACCAATTTAATGTAGGTGCAGCAGAGCAAAACCTTGGGTCTTTTAGAGATACTTCTGCTGCTCAAGAAAGTCTAACAGGAACTAGAGGATTTGAAGCAGGTCAAAAGATTGTAGTCGAAAAAGGAGACACTCTTGATAGTATTGTAGAAAAGTATCCCTATAACAAAGAAGAGTTTTTAAAAGCTAATCCTCAAATAAAAGACCCTAATCTTATTCAGGTAGGTCAGGAAATTAGTGTACCTGCTGTTGACAGAATGACTTCCACAGGTCTTGTAGAACCTATTAACTTAAACCAAAGTGAAGTAACTGAGATTGCTAAAGAATTACCAGAAGATATGCAAGATTCTGTCATTAAGTCTAAACCTGAAAGCGTTGAAGAAATAAATAAAACTATTTTTGATGCCACTACATTTTCAGGACAAATTAGTACTCCTCAAAAGGGTGATGATCCTTTAACTTGGATAGCTCAAAATACATATGGACTAAATGAAAATGATCCTACTTTTCAAAAGGCTTTTAAACAGGTAGCAAATATTGATCCTTCTAAAACGCCTTGGTGTGCAGCTTTCGGTGCTTTTGTTTTAAAAAATTTAGGAGTAAAGTTACCAGAAAGAGCACAGTTAAATCCTAACCTAGCTTTTAACTTTGTTGAATTAGGTAGCGAGGTATACAATCACAATCCTACAACAAATAAGACATGGGCAGGAAGTATTTCTGATGTAAAGACAGGCGATGTTATAGTTTTTAATAATGCAAAAAGAAGATCAAACGGTTCTTTTAAATATGGAACAGGTCATCTATCTTTTATTGTGGGTGTTGAACCAGATGGGTCGATCCTAGCTTTAGGAGGAAATCAAGGAGGAGGTAAAGAGGTAACAGTAACTAAATACTCTCCTGATATAATTAAAAAGTATTACAAAGGAGGTTTTACTGTTAGACGAATAGATGAGCTAGGTTTAAATCAGACTGATCCTGCTATATTAGCAGAAATTACTAAGAATATTTCACAAGGTACAGCAGAACGATGAGACTTATCTTAGCTCTATCCCTAGTCCTTACCTTGAGTGCTTGCCTCAACCCTATGTCTCTCTTAGGTGGACTAGGTGGTGGTGGCTCAGGCACGAATGTTAATGCTAACACTCAGGTAGGTGCTGAGAATAACCAGTCCCTACTAGATCAGAGTAGTGACATATCAGGTGAGAACGTAGCAGTTGACCAATCTAAGGGTGGTTTTACTGTAGATGGAGCTATCGAAAGCATAAAGGTTATGAACCAAGACATACCAACATGGGTTATCCTTATGATGATCCTTGGGTGGATGCTTCCCTCTCCCATAGAAATCTGGAGAGGTTTCCTTAAGACAATAACATTAGGAAGATACCGTGGGTAGGAATATACTCCTGTCCTATTTCCCCTTGCCCTTCATGCCTTTCAATACTCACGAAAACATTGTCTTTGAGTCAGGTAAGAGTGAGAAAGAAACTAGAGTACAGGAGACACATAAGGCTGTAGACAAGAAGGCCAACACATACAGGCATGAAGAACCCTATGCCTACCACCCTCACAGACCAAACAATAAACTCCCTCAAGGGGAACTAATAGATTTTGTGGTAGCATGAATGGACCCACTTACAATATTCGCAGGTGTGAAGGCAGGTTTAGCCGCAGGTAAGGAGATTGCATCCTTAGCTAAGGACTTAGGTAGTCTGTTCGATGTTATTGACTCAGCTAAGTCAGACCACGACAAGAAAAGAAGCAGTCCCTTCTCGTCAGCTAATGAAGAAGCCTTAGACACATTCGTTAAACGTAAGCAAGCCGACGATATTGAGGAACAGTTAAGGGCTATCGTAATATCTACTAGGGGTTTCTCAGCTTGGAATGAACTACTTGCTTTACGTAAGGACATACGTGTAAAAAAGAAGAATGACCTAGCAGCTAAGAAGAAGAAACAGCAAGAGTTGTTTGACCAAATAATTTTATGGGGTTGTATAATCTTACTGGTTGTATTAACCGCAGGATTTGGTCTTCTAGGGGTAATGTACTACATGAACAAACTTTAGGGAGAGCTTAACGGCTCTTTTTTTTATGCTTGGTCTGTATTAAAGGCTACACACTTAAAGTCAAGTACGAGAAGGTTCCTTTCTAATAGATTATTAATACCTTCCTGTATTGACATTTGGCAAGCCCTCTCATTAAGGAAGGCAGTACTGGCTGTATACCCTCTACACTCTGAGTAGTCTAAGGCACAAGCCAGCACTATAGGAACAAACATCATCCCCCCATCTCCTGTATCAGTTTGTCTAGATACCACCTAGCCTTCTTCAAGTCCTCTACTGGCTTACCTTTGTAACGGTAACGATGTAAGTACTTCTTAGTGTTGCCCTCAAGATAACCCATAAACATCATAGCATCCATGTTGTCTTTCATGTAGTCGATACATTCAATCTCTCCGTCACCGTAGTGGGGTGGCTCGTTCACTAGATCAGACATTTATTAACTCCGCTTCTGTGTAAGGTATATGAAAGAACTTCTCACCCTTAGATATATACCTTCCGAAAGCCTCTTTCAAGGACTCATCTGTTAATTGTGTATCTTTTATTCTCCATACTTGTTTCATATCCTTACGGAATACATAGAAGTTTAAGACACCTTTCTCGTCTTGGTACTTAGATAGTAATCGTTTCTTCCGTTCAGGTATACGTATCTCCTTCCAATGGGTAGGCCAATCTTCTGACCAAGCTGTCTTCACCTCTGCCTCATTGAAGTAGGTGTACCCTTCCTTCTGAGAGACAACATCAGCATAGTAGTCTTCATCTGATGAGATTATGGTGTGACCCCTCTCAGAGAGAAGAGCCACCAGTTTATCTTTAGCTGTCTGATCATAGAGATCATAAGCTGCCTTGTTGAATTTACGTTTAGCTGTCATGTCAAGTCCACTATTTCACAGACGTCACCTGAGCAAGCCATCGTTTGCATACCCACTGTGTTGTCTTCTTGTTCATACTCCGATAGTTTAGTCCAGTCAATCTTCTCTGGCATAAGTGATAATAGCATATCATAGTCAGTTTGTCCAACCTCTTGATAAGGTGCTTGCTGATATGTGTGCTCGTTGTATGGCAGAAATGACACACCTGACATCTCATCGAAGTGTTCGTATACAAACGCACCTACAGAAAGCCACTCATTTTTCTGGACGTTAACAGTTATACTTGGTTTGTGTTCACACCAGAACCTTTGATATACCAACCATGTCTCAAGTTGTTGGATAGCTGTTAAGTCTTTAGTTACTACCGCACCATCAGGTGACTTGATAGGGAAACTAAACACAGTTGTTGCGTCAGGTTTCATTACATCTGGTTCATTAGGTATACCTTGGTCCTTCATAAACTGTGTCAAGGGGTCTTTGTTATCTCCTCTAACGGTTCTAATGTAGTAGTCTGAATGTCTGGCATGTATTCCAGAGGCACTGTCAACGAGTTGCGAGACTGTACCACTTGGTTTAACACAAGTAATAGCAGTACTAGGCTCAATGCCAAGGCGATCTGCCCATTCCTTGTTCGTAGATATTGCTTCATTCCGTAAATAAACAAGGGTACTCTCCAAACCTTTGTTAGCTGTTGTCATTAACTTGTTGTCCATTATCCCTGTGAGAGACACACCGAGCAGTCGTTCTTCTTCTGTATTACGCTGCCACACCTTTCGCAAATAAGGGAACCTTGTGGATGTACTTTGGATCGTCCCAAGTATTGTGGCACATCTAACCTTTCTAGCCAAGTCTTCCAACGTATCTGTGGCCCGTACCACAACTTCTGTAAGATTGCAGAACTGGTAAGGCCGTAAGATAATTTCGCTGCAAGGGTTAGTTCCGAACTCATAATCAGGATTGCGTCTGTTATTTTTTGCAGCCTGTTTCTTACTTGCTTCACGATTGAAGATACCACGTTCACCACTCCCACTCTCAACTAATGCCATCCATTCACGCATGAAGGATACCGCATCTGGTTTCTCTGTATAACTAACACTGTTGTTAGCCAAGGCACGTTGAGGATCGTTCTCCCACCATGAACCTGACTTAGCATGACGCATACGATCATCACTCAGGTTGCTCAAGGAAATCATAGCTGACCTACGTACACCACCAACTACAACTACCTCACCAATCTTGCACATGATATCATGACACTCAATACTTGATAGCTTACGTCCCTGTGCCTCTTTAAATACTCTGACAACAAAGTTGAATAGGTCAATAAGAGGTGCAGGTCCACTTGCCCTACCACCAAAGGTCTTAAGTCTTGAACCAGCTGGACGTACCTTAGATACATCCCACTGAGGAATTTCTCCACTATACAGGAGTGCTATCACTTGACGAAGGGACTTAGCCCAACCTTCCTTACTGTCTCTGACTACAACGATGGTTTCACTATCATAGAGTTCAGGGATTTCTGGCAGCTTACTGATGAACTGCCTCTCGACACTGAAGCCCACGCCAGTGCCACACAAGAGAATGAACATAGCCTCATCGAAGGACTTAGGGTCATCTACGGGTAGGTAACTACAGTTGTACCCTGATGTGTTGTCCCTGTCTAGTGCTGCACCTGCTGTCATCATAGCTCTCATGCTAGGCATAACTTCTAAGCCAAGGATAGCCTCTTTAATTTCTGAAGCTATAGCTATTGTGTCTATATCCAAGGCACGTTTGACAACATTATCCATGTAACGATCAACTGTCTCAGCCCAACTCTCACGGCACTGTTCGTCATCTAACCACCTAGCATAACGGCTAGTAGCTATGAATGTCTGGTAGTCAGTTGGTAAGTAGTTATCTATCATCACCTTCCCCTTTAATTGTTCCATACCTTTTCCTACGGTCTAGTTTATCTAAGTTATTCTGTGCTATGTCTGACATATTGTAGCCTAAGTCTTTAGCCAGTGCAGCTATATACCAAAGGCAATCACCTAGTTCTTTTGCCATACCTTCTCTGTCTAGTTTGTTGTCCCTGATAATTTTCTTAGCTTTGTTAGCTACCTCACCTGCTTCCCCTGCTAGTCCCAAGGCAGGGTACAGTATCGAAGCACCAGCAGGGTAGATGGCTGTCTCTCTAGCCTTTCTTTGGTATTCGTTTAAGGTTAAATCATAGGCATGGTAAGCCTTAAATGCTTCTATGTCATGTTCGTTTATCATTCCTCTAATCTCCTCCATTCTTCTATTTCAGCATCAAAGTTAAAGTAGTCATCAAGGTCTAAGAAACCTTCATCGACTAGGTACTTGATAACGTGCATAACCCTTACATCACTTTCTTCCAGTAAAAATTCTAGGTCATAGTTATCAGCAAGAGCACGTATTTTACTCTCTTCATCAAGCATTGTCAAGTACCTTTCCTTTCTTTTATCCACTCAACAGGTATTTTTTCTTTAGCATATTTAAAACCATACTTCTCACACCAACTCGCATATGTAGATTTAGAACCTTTGTATAGTCTAGCATTAGGATTACTGAATACAAACCGTATGTCTAGGTCAGGGTGTTGTTCCCTTATCCTTAAGTGTTTGCTTCTGTCTGAGGGAATGAACCGTCCCTTTGTCTCAATTATTATTCCGTTGTCAAGTACGAAATCAGGTGTGTAAGTCCTGTGCTTGGATTGCCACTTGATCTTCATCTTTTCATAGGTGAACTTAACCTTTAGACTTCTTAGATACTCGGCTGTACGTTCCTCTAAGCCTGATCGGTAGTGCATTTAGGTGGCTCCCATATCTGACCTACAAACCTACGTAACCACAGAAGCCTACCGTTTTCTATCACTCTGTCCTCATCACCACTGTAGCTTCTCAAGCAAGCCTCATACATATCCTCTTCACTCTCGCAGTCCTCAAGTATTACTTCAGCTTTCTTTGGACCTATGCCGTACAAACCTATGATGTTGTCAGCCCTATCCCCTGTTAGTATTTGTGAATAGAAGAACCTATTACCATTCACCTTGGATACCTTAGAGAATGACCGTCTGTTAGGGTTGTAGTGATGACAAGGTAGCTGCATCATGTCCTTGTCAATTGACACAACAAGACAGTCAGACCCGTAGTCAGTAGACCAGATACCTATGAGGTCATCTGCCTCTTCACCCTCAGATACTATAGCATCCCACTTAGCTATCATGTGATCCCTGATGCCTTGTAGGTGTTGGGGTTTTTCTGCTCCCTTTCTGTTTCCTTTGTACTCATGGGTAATAGCCATGTCATACCTGAAGTTACCTTTGCCAGTAAGGAACACCTGAAACCCATCCTCAGATACTTCCCACATAACCTTGTTCAAAGCATCATCTATAAGTTCATCTACTTTATCAATTGCATCGTCTAAGCTACTGTCTTCACAAGAGAAAGCAGCACGATAGGCAAAGGTGTCTCCATCTACTAGCACTTGTTTAGACATTAGCTTGACCCTTCTCTTCTGATCTTTGTCTTTCACTCTTAGACATTGGCCTGATGTAAGACACTACCCTACCTGTGTTCCATCGTTTAGCTTCTTCTTCTGCCTCACCACGGTTATTAAACACCCATACTTTATGGTCTTCTGTCCAAGGGTTTTCCTTACGGACATAGGTAAACTCACCTAGCTCAATCTCAATCTCTACTGCGTAGGCCATCATTCATTCTCCTTTTCTAGACCTGCCTTAACCAGAGCCACAAAGCCCACGTTAAATATAGCCGCAAAGGTTTCTGGATCACACTCTACTTGTAGTGTAGCTGAACCATCTTCATGCTCTTCTATCTCTATTATTTTTACTTCACTCATCATCCTCTCCCTTTAGCTAGTGCCGTCCATGACACAGGGAATAGTTCGTGCATCTTTAAGCTGATCTTAGCTGCTACGTACTGTGTCTCTTCTTGAGTGTCACTGGCACAACGCAGTAGACACATATCAGACCAAGCATCTAATGACCCTGACCAGTACCACTCAGTCATAGTAGACTGTGGTAGTATCATACGTGCTTGCTCTGGTGCTACACCTGCCGTAATCATGTCACGGTAGAGGTCAAGGCTGTGCATCTGATGCTTAAAAACACCATCGTGTACTGATTGTTCTCTAAATCCCTGCATACGCAGAGACTCCACAACTGTGTCAGATGATCCTTGTTTCTTATCAGCACTACGTCCACGCCATTTATCAGGTACATAGAACTCAGGTTCATCATCCACATACCTACGACTGATCTCGTTCCATCTTAGGAACTTATGCTTGACCAACTGTCGTGCCACAAAGATAGGTGCTTTGATATGAAAGGATGCAAAACAGTGACCGAATGGTGACAGGTGTTTGTTCTTAGCTAGGTACTGGATTAGTTTGGTATCTTTCTGTGACATGACATAGACACCCTTGACCATATCAATACACTCAAGCTCACTCTTCTTACCAAAGGATACCCTAGCTGCATTAACTACACTAAGATCACTACCCATGTGGTCTACATATGTTACCTCAATCATCCTTTGATCCTTTGTGTTTCTCTTTACGTACTGGCTTAGGTTTCTTCTTGTCAGGCACAACCCTTGGCCTATACTTGGGTTGCCTCAAGTCCTTAGCCATTGGGTTGCGCCTGTTGTTCATCCTACCAAGTGTCCACGTCAGCTAGTTCCTGATATGGAACATGCTCCAAGACACCCACCTTCTCTAGTCGAACAGATGCGGTTGCACCTTCACCATAGACAGAGATTCGTACCTTGGCTTCAGTTCCATTACCTAGTTCTCCATCCTCAATGAAGTCCCAAGGAACAAGAGTTTCACCCTTGGTTACAGAAGGAGCACCGCCAAAGGGTTCGATACCAGACGGATGAACATTCGGACGCTTGAGTTTCATACCCTTACGTCCATCAGCTACACTGTATTCCTTGATCATTTGGTTTCCCATTGACTCAGTAGGGAACCCAAGGTCTACCATGCGGTTGATTTCTTCGTCATCCTTTGGGATGAACACAGTATTGTACTGACCTTGGGTACGTTCATGGTACTCACTGTCATCCATGTTGTCGGTGTGTAGTCGGGCATAGTAGAGTGAGCCTACGAAATCACCGATTTTAGTTTCTTTTTTTGCCATTGTTATCTCCTTTAGGCGTTGCTGATTTGTTTAATATACACGAAAAGACATAGCTTGTCAAGAGGTAAATTAGAGGAAAGATAGAAATAATTATCCCTAGTATACTCAATGGGTATCCTTCCAGTTCTTGCCTATGTCTGTCGATCCTGCTAGTGGACATAGCATGTTGAACTTAGCTCCTGTGTCCACGATACTCTGCCTTTGCATATCACCTAACTGTTCAGCTAACTGATACGATCCTTTTACTTCTGTCTGCCACTCATCGTGAGGCCATGTCACTAGCTTGAATGGAATGTCCTGTAGCTTGGCTACTCTTGTCCATTGCAAGGCTGCGTGTTTCATTATGACACTCTCACCATTCTGTAGCATACCTGCCAGTGCCTTGTGTTCAGATGGTACGACAACCTTACGTCCATCCAAGCCCTTGAAGTACCCACGTTTAGCTACATGAGGTATGATCTTCTTCTTTAGGTCAGCTAGTCCTTGGATAGATTCCATAAAGTTATCAACAGCTTGCTTGGCTTCACGTTGATTGACCTTAAGTATCTGACTGATCTTAGCTGTACCTGCCCCTAGCAGGAAGGCATAGATGAATGTCTTAGCCATGTCCCTAGTAATGTGTGACATACCTAGAGCCTTACGGTTAAGGTTGTGTATGTCTGTCTCATCCTCTTTCTTACCTGACACAATAGCATGGACATACTCTTCTGACTTCATTAGGTGTGCCAATACCCGTAGTTGGATACCTTCAGCATCTGTGCCGACTAACCAACTGTCCTCTGGCACTGACCACAATGCCCTGAACTGTCCGTCATACTTAGCCTTCACCTCATCGACTGATGACTTAGGATCACCATGAAACTCAGAAGGTATGTTAGCTTGGTTAGGTGCTTTGTGTGCCATACGTCCTGTCCATGCACCTATGCCCATAAACCTACCATGAATACGGCTATCGTCACCACAGTGTCCTAGCCACTCCACCAGTGAGCTTCTGCGTCCTTCAAGGGTCAACCACTCAGTTAATCGTTTGGCTCCTGTAGGTGCTGTCTCAGGCAGTGTGCTAAGGTTTGCCTCAGATAGTGTCCATCCGTACCTAGCAAACTTAGCCCCACGATCTTTGGTTTTGTTCTCTGTCATACGTAATGTGTCCTTTGGTTTTGTCCAATGGTTTCCAACCTGCATCCCATAGCCTTTCTATACGCATCTTAGGTGATGCAGGGTTGAACTCTACCCAATCATAGCATATTAATTGGGGTGGGTAAACTGATTTGTCAACCTTTGTCTTAGCATATTTTACTATTGCATTGACAACACCTGATACTGGTGAGCCATCTTTCTTCTTACGGTAGAGTATTCTATTCACCTCTTCTAGTTGTGGTGGAAAGTCTACCTGCAATCCTTCCTCTAGCTCTGTCATACGTAGTTCTATTTCATCTAGCAAATGGTCAGCAGGTTCTTTCTCGAAGTAGAAACCATTGCTTGTCATCTCTTCACATAGTATTTGTATGTCGTGTTCACACCTGATAGCATCCTTCCATACAGGGTCTTGTATAACTGGTAAGAACTTCTTGTATAGTTTAGTAGTGACAACCACATCCTGATGGCAGTAGTCAATCATCTCTTGTGTCAAGACAGAGAAATCATTGAAGTCCATCTTGAAGTCACCTAGTCTTTTACCCCATGCCTTAAGGCCATGCCCACCCTTTAGTCCGTAGTCTATAAGGCGAGACAGAACAAGAGTATCAATAACCATAAAAGGATTGATGCAATCTTTCTTGACCAACCTGTTGATAACACCAGCGTCAAAGCCAATCCCATTGTGGAAAACAAAACGGTCAACTGTACTACAAAACTCAATGAACCTGCCCCTTTCCTCTGGTATTGTATCCACATTCAAGAACTGGTATGTCTCTCCTGTGCCTACGTCCTGACCACAGACAACCCAAATGCGTGTAGCATCCAGTGCATCTGTCTCAATATCCATAGCAACTATCTTAGTCATCGTAGTGCCCTATTAAAATTTGTACAACTGTCACAGGCCATATAGCTGACACCATTGCAGCCCTTGTCTGATCCATCTCGTCATGCTTGTCAAGCAAATGGAAGATGGTAACGACATGAAGGTAGTGTAGTGCAGCACCGAATAGGTATATGACACCTGCGGTGATCATCCATATATCAGTAATCTCCATACTTTTCCTCTAGTGTGAATGACGCAGTGTTGAACTTGAGTTGACCTGCGTATCCTGTTGGGCCAACTGGTCTGTTCTTTGTGACCAGTAGCTTAGTTGTATTACGTTCATCAGCATCCTCTGCCATCTTGTCCCTCTGTAGTTCGACAACAACAGATGCTCGTTGCTCAATCATACGACAGTACTTGACAGCACCATCATCATTGGTGTGTCCGATAGTAATGATGCCGACACCTAACTCAGCAGCTAACTTAGACAGCCTGACAGATAGGTCAGCTAGGAATTGTTCCTTGCCCTCATCCCCTGCCATGTTAGCAGCTATGTCCTGTATCGGTTCAAAGAATATGTACCGAACACCACATGCCTGAGAAAGATACCTGATATGATTAAGAATGTCAAGGGGATCATCCTCATCATTCAAAAAGAATTGGTATAGCTTTTCGTCCTTGGTTAGGTCAACGATAGCTTCCTGTACTACTTCGTGTGCCTGTTCCTGTTCGATCAAGTCCTTTCGTGTCACGTTAGTACCTAAGTGATACGACACAAGACCTAAGATACTACGTAGCTTTGTCTCTTCCATATGCCATGCAGCGATAGGTATGTCAGGGTATTCCTTAAGGATATGGTACTCCAAGTACCGCATGAACTCCGTCTTACCTATGCCTGTCTGTGCCTTGAACAGGGTGAAGTGTCCCTGCATCAAGCCCATGCAAAGATCATCGAAGTCCTGTATCCCTGTCTTGACGTAGACATGGTGCTCCGCATTGTTGTACAGCTTAAGAAACTGGTCAGAGGTATTGATAATATTCTCAGGTGTATACTTCTGAGCATTGAACCAAGCATGAAAGTATGACTGACGTTGACCTGCCACAAGGAACTCGTTAGCATCCTTGTACTTATCGTGCTGCATACGATAGACTTTGTTAGGGAATAGGTTAGCTATCCTCTGAGCTATCGAATTACCTGCGTCATCATGTTCTATTGACAATACAATCTTGTCGAATGACTTAAGCCAATCCGTTACGTTAGCCCATATGCGTTTGCTTGGGTTACTAGATGGCAGTGACACAAAGGCTGAGTTGTACTTAGGATTACGGCACATCTGGTATGCTGACATGGCATCCAGTTCACCCTCAGTGATAGTCACAATCTTTCCTGACCCTGCGTTCCACAGGTTCATGCCGAACAGTTCATCAGCCTTCAAGTCCTTGGCTCTGAAATCTTTTGGGAAGAACCTAGTCTTGATACCGCCAGATGGATAGGGGTAGTCTTGCTTGACCTCTTCCCCTGCACTGTTCAGGTATGTCTTGACCCCATAGAACTCCATTGTATCTTTGGATATTCCACGCAGCCCTCTGACCACAGGAGTTAGCACCTCAGTTGGCACTGGCCTGATGGTCTGTTGTTGTCTTTGTTCTGTCATTCCGTTAGCCTTCTCTCTATATCCACAGTCAGGGGTGAAGCAGTGAGCATGACCGTCAGAATACCTAGCCAAGTTATCGGCTGACCCACACTCAGGGCATGATTCCTTACGGATAAAGGTACTCTCTTGCATCATATCATCACCGCCTCAAACACTCCGTCCCAATACGTTTGCTCTAGAATGTCTATTATAGTCTTGTATTCTTTCTTTGTCAAGACATCTTGTGACCACTCATTACCTTGTTCATCGTAGAGGTAAAGGATACGCAGCTTAGGTGGATGTTCGACAACCCATGCGGTTGGGCTATCTTCCCAATCATCATAGTAATAAACTCCATCAGTTACTACTTGCCAACTGACTTCGTAGTTCTCACCTCTGATTGCAACGTCAATGTTATCCATTTTATTTTTCCTCTTGACAAGTTAGAAGAACACTTGTATAATAGGGCTTGCCTCTGGCAAGGGTACATATGCACTATACACTATTCTGATGTGTATGTCAAGTCACCCTTGCTGATCCTACTTATATAATATTCTTCTGCTTCACGTATTTGTTCCTCTGTTTCCTCTAGCCAGTCAGCTTCTAAGATACGATCATCTAATTCACTGACTGACCTAGGGAGTATAGCAGACTTTTTCTTTTTATTATCTATTCCCATTTACTTTCCCATTCTTCCTGAGTTATGCCAGTCATTATAAACCCTCTCTCATCTGGTGTCAAGTCAGGCATGACATCTTTGATAAGACTACCACCTTCCCATTCATTGATCTGTTCCTGAGTGACATCAATATCCATTGTAGATATATTACCTGTCAAGCCAGACCGTCTTATGATAAGCATTGGTTTGTCTCCTTTAAGTGTTTCCATGCTACGTCTGTAACATTTTCTATTTGATAAATCAACTCCATAAAATCCCAATTCTCGTAGGGTTCATAGGTGTTTTCCTTTACCCAATGCTCTAGTGTGTTGTCAGGTAGACCGTTCCAGTACTCAGGTAAAGGTGTGGTCAGAAATTCACCTGACATTTCCCTAAGCAATTTATCATATGTCATATCAGAAACTTGTCTTTGTCATTGACTTGACCATACGTGCTGTACGTGACAAGACTTGACGTTGCTTTTGTACTTTAGTCAACTCTTCCTGAGCAAACCTAGCATCTCTGACACCAACAATTACTTTGGCCTGACGTAGAACCTGACACCTATAGACAACACGGTTGAAGTATTCATTGTTGTCAAGTGCAATTTGTTTCATTGTCTTAGGCCATCCGTTCTCATAGTTGATACGCAATGCGTCATCAATGCTTGCATAGTTGTACGAGTGGATCATTGCCTTGGTCATATGTCCAGTGTAGCTTGTGTACAGGTTAGGCATGTTAGTTTTTACGATAGGATTAGTCATTGTGTTTTCCTTTTGGTTAAGGTTAGATTGATACGATACATTCCACATGATAGGCTGAAACTTTACGGCCCGTCAAGAGTTTTTTATTGGCACGATTACCTGCGACATATTTGCACCACGTATTCCACCAATAGGCACTACCCTTTTGTTGTGTCAGCTTTACATAGCTAGCAACTCTTTTGTCAATTAGTGCCTTGCTTGCACTCTTGCTGATTGTGACTTCAGAGTATTTCATTCCTAATCTTTTCAGATTGTGACTGTCGATGCAAGCCACATTGAAACCTAAGCATTGGGCAACAAAAGCTGCCTTGACCATACCTAAGTTAGGTACTTTCATCAATAGTTTGATAGCTTCTTCACAAGTCTCAGGCTTTCTTGCACCTTTTTCTAGCAGATACTGTAGCCTTGACCATAAGAAATCTTTGTTGTCTCTGGCATAGACTAAGCCGCATCCTTTTTGGCCCCAAAGAAACTTTGATTGAATGTCATTAGCCTTTATGTCTTGACGTTGTGCCTTTACAGTAGATAACCCTGCCTGAATTGTACACAAGACAAATTCTATTACATCAACTAGGCCATCACTGCCTTTGTTACTTACGTGTTCTTTGATTAGTCCTACATCTTTGCGGTACATGGTTTCACCCTTTCTCTATGTGTTACCTTACATTCCATAAGTGTTTAAAATTTCTGTGGCATAATCAAATGCCTCTCTTTCATCTTCAATACCGTAGCAAGTAAAGCAATGATAGTCAACCCATTCACCACCTATAGGTGTTTGAAAGTTAAATGTAGCTTGACCATTCCATTCAATCCGAATGTGTTCGCCGTGGTATTCTAATTCTAAATGATACATTTTATATTTTCACTTCCTTGCTTGTTTAACTTTCCATCTTGTACCACTAGCTTAAGTGATACAAAAAAGAATGTCAAGGGTTATTTTACCTTCTATTTTTACCTATGCGAAACCATCCACCAAATGCACCATATAAAGTAAAAAAACTTATTGTATCACCATTATTTTTAATTAAGCAAAGATAGTTGCATCCTGCGTTTGGACTACAGTCTGAACGATCTATTTTAAAAGGATTCCTAAACTTAATATTAGTATTTTTACCTAATGATATCCACATTTTGTTTTCCTTTCGGGTTTGATTTAACGTTCCATCGTGACCTTGCACATGGCAGGGCCAAAAGAGATCGTTAATCTTTCAAACTGTTTTTGTTATCAGAGAATAAAGTTATCTCAAACACACCACCTTCAGTTTTAATCCTTATTTTTTTGACCCATGAGCCCGTACCCTCTAGCTGATATGTTTCGGTTTCAATTTCTTCTACGTGATGGATGCTTAAGTTAGTCATTTTGTTTTTTCCTTTGGTTCGTTTCGATGTAATAACATTGGCATGAACCAAAAGAGATTGCAAGAGAAATAAAGTATAGCTAAAATTATACTAAAGGATAATCAAAATGGGGCATTGGTACTAAATGGATTTTAGGTATCAGACCACTAGAGAAACCGTTTACCCCACTCAGAGAGGCTAATATTGAGTGTCAGAGCTATTTCACGGTTTGTTCTCATTTGTGTTGCCTGTTTGTTCCTATCAGCAGGACTAGAAAAGGCATTAATAAGAACAGCTAAGGAACACCAAAGAACAAACCAAGGTGGTAGCATAGAAGGTGCAATGATTTCAAAGGGATGTAGCTTGTGAGTGCATATGTGATCACATTTCCCATAGAAAATACATTATGTGATCACAAAAGAGAGCCAAGCAAGCCAAGGTAATACATTTGTGATCACAAAAGGGTGTGGGGCAGTTACATTTGTGATCACAAGAGGGTGGGCATGGGGGTGCGGGGGTATCCTTGTGTATGTACAATGCGACTAAACACT
>Ga0222715_10000412_pt1 | contig 42451 bp, 34 predicted proteins | sample C33_9DmetaG_FD_165056 | JGI IMG/M metagenome (GOLD analysis project Ga0222715, IMG submission 165056) | Estuarine water microbial communities from San Francisco Bay, California, United States - C33_9D | ecosystem: Environmental > Aquatic > Marine > Unclassified | place: USA: California...
TCCATTGACTGGTGGATACATTAAAGGTGGTGCGAACTACAACTTGAATGATGAAATGAACGTATTTGTAAATGCAGGTATGATCGCTCGTCAGCCATTGTTCGACGCTGTATTCCCTGGATATGCAAACAACATCAACCCAGATTTGCAGAACGAAATCATCCAATCATTCGAATTGGGTTACGCATACATCACCAACGACTTACAAGTGAATGTGAACGTGTACAACACAAACTGGGGTAACCGTTTCATCTCTCGTGGAGTTGATTTGAACGGTGTTGACGGTACTGCACAGTTCAAAGACATCGATGTAAACCACAGAGGTTTGGAACTAGAAGCTCGCTACAACGTAAGCAGCAACCTTCGTCTAAACGCTATGGCTTCATTGGGCGATTGGAAGTACTTGAACAACTTCGAAGCTGAAGTATACGATGATAACAACGCTTTGATCGGTTCAACTACGTTGTACACTGAAGGTGCCAAGGTGGGTGATGCTGCACAGACTACCATGTACTTGGGTGCAGATTACAAGATTGCTAAGAACTTGAGCGCTGACCTAGGCTTCCGTTACGTAGACGGTTTGTACGCTGATTACTCAATCAACGATTCAGACTTCGAGAACCCAGATAACATGGGTGCATTGCAGTTGCCATCATACAGCCTAATCGATATGGGTCTTACTTCAAGATTCGAGTTGGCGGGCAATATGGCGTCTTTGCGTTTGAACGTGAACAACGTAGCGAACACGATGTACATCGCAGAATCTAACTCAAACATCCACGCAGCAGCAGGTGATGATACTTGGAACGGTATCAGCACTGCGAACTACGTTTGGATGGGATTCGGTCGTACTTGGAATGCAACATTCCGTTACAACTTCTAATCTGATCTAGATTTAGATATAGGAGCCCCGCCGCTTGGCGGGGCTCTTTTTTTGCCTCATTTTTGACCTATGAGAAAATTCCTCCTTTTGATTCCAGCACTGTTCGTGTGGAGTTGCCAAAGTACTGGTAGTGATGCTACCGAAGTCCAAGAAGTTCCAGTGGAGGCTACAGCTACACAGCGGAATACTGCTTTGGACAGCTTGAATGAGATCATTCGCTATGCGCCCAATGATTTGGATGCGTTGGAAGCTCGAGCAGAGGTGTATTTGCGTCAACAGAATTTGAAATATGCGGCGGCAGACGTGGCGGCTGTGTTGCAATTTGATAGTGCGCGAACCAAGGCATTGGAGTTGTGGGGAGATATCAGTTTTTCTACGAACCAGACGCGTCAAAGCAGAGATGCTTGGCAAAAGTGTATGGCGGAAGATCCTGAGAATGTACCGTGTCGATTGAAAATGGCGGAATTGTATCATGTAGTGACCGAGTTTGAGAAGAGTGCGGAATTGGTGGATGAGGTCATAGAATTGGACCCAACAAATCCGGAAGCTCATTTTTTGAAAGGTCTATTGATGCGTGATGCCCTTGGAGACACTGCCAGAGCGCTGGAGTGGTTTCAAAAGGCCATTGATTTGGACCCGGAATACATTGAGGCGTTGGACATGTGTGGGGTGTTGTATAGCGCATTGGGCAATCCATTGGCGTTGGCGTACTTCAACCGCTTGGTCGAATTGCAGCCACAGAATAGAATTACATTGTATAATAGGGGTATGTTCCACTTGGGCATGGAGGATTGGAATCGTGCCTTGGAGGATTTCACGACCTGTACACAATTGGACCCAGATGATTTAGAAAGTTGGTTCAATCTTGGCTACATTCATCTTCAGTTGCAAATGTATCCGGAAGCGCGTGGCTATTTCAATACTGCATTGCGCATTCAGCCTGTAAATCACCGTGCCCTATATGCCCGTGGCTATTGCTATGAAATTTTAGGGGACATCAACAACGCTGAGGCGGATTACCGCGAGGCATTGAGCTATAACCCGAACCACGAAGGTTCTAAGCAGGGGATGCAGCGCATGCAAATAGCACGTGCTCAAGCAGGTCAATAAACTAATTCAGCAAATAAATTTGGATAATCTGAAATGATGCCGTCGACGCCCATGTCGACCAATGCTTGCATCTGCTTCAGATCGTTAACCGTCCAAGGAATCACAGCGATTCTCCGGAAGTGACACCATGCGATGAGCTCGGGCGTAATTTGCTCGTAATTAGGGCTGTAAATATCTACGGGGAAGCCCAGTTCGTCCATTTGTTCGGCAGGAGTTCTTTCCTCCTCACTGAGCAGGGCCAATTTTACCGGCAAGGCGGTCTTGCGCATTTCTCTCAACACTCGAGGATCGAAACTTTGGACCGTGATGTGGTTGAAAAGGTCTGCCTCGGGATATTCTTCGTGTGTGGCCGCGAGCTCAGCAGCCACCAATGCGGCAAATTTATTAGGTCGTGGGTGATAAATATTATCTCCGGTCGGGTGGCTTTTGATTTCAACATTGAAATGTGGCCAGCGTAAACCTTCACTTTGAATAGTGGCGAAGAGCTCGCTGAGCAAGGGCTTATGTGCGGGGACGGGTTGTTGATCAGGGAAATTAGGATGGCCCTTGACTCCGCAATCGAACTGTGCGATACTATCATAGGTCATCTTATACAAGCTATAGGCAAAGCCTTGGTGAGTAGCGTTGGATCCTTCACAGATGGAATCATTGAACCACGGTTCGTGGGAAATGATGAGTTGGTCATCCTGGGTAACGCATAGGTCTAATTCCAAGGTGCGCACCTCGGGAAATTCCAAAGCTGCTGTAAAGCCGGCAATGGTGTTTTCGGGATATAGGCCGCGTGCACCGCGGTGACCTTGAAGGTCTAAAATGCGTTCTGGTCGTGTGCAATTTGTAAGTAAAACTGCGCAGTAAAGAAGTAGGAGAGAGTGCTTCATATTATGTACATTAACGGACCTATTCCGATCACACCTCTAAAATACTTTCCTAATGGGACAAAAGGCAATCTTAGGTCTTAGTTTTGTGACCCTTCTTACCCAATGCACTATGAGTGATACGATGCCTATGGGCGAACCTAGAGCAAAAGAAATTCCATTTGAACTGACCGAGCACGGAGACACTCGTGTGGACGAATTCTACTGGCTGCGCGAGCGCGAGAATCCGGAGGTCATTGATTATTTAAATGCTGAGAACGCCTACCGTGAGAAAATCATGGCCGGTACTGTGGATTTACAAGGCCGATTATACGATGAGATGGTCGCACGAATTAAAAAAGACGATAGCTCAGTGCCGTACGAATTGGACGGATATTTCTACTACACCCGCTACGAAGGAGACCTTGAGTACCCGTTGTACTGTCGTAAGCAGGGATCGTTAGAGGCGGAAGAAGAGATTATGCTGAATGTTAATGAGCTCGCGGAAGGTCATGAATACTACCAAGTAGCAGGTCTAAGCATACACCCGTCGAATCAAAAAATCTCCTTTGGGGTGGATACGGTCAGCCGCAGGATCTACACCATATACACCAAGGATTTGGTCACTGGCGCCATTGAGGTGGTGACAGAGAACGAGTGTACGGGAGGTTCGACCTGGAGTGCAGATGGGAACTATTTGTTCTACACGGTAAAAGATTTGGAAACCCTGCGTAGCCACAAGATCAAACGTTGGGATGCCCAAACCGGCGCGCACGAACTCATTTTTGAAGAAAAGGACGAGACCTTCTCAACCTTCGTATACAAGACACGCAGCAAGGAATATATCATCATCGGCAGTGGCTCGACCATGAGCGATGAGTACAGATTTATTCCGGCCAATGAGCCACTGGCAGAGTTTCAACTCATTCAGCCCCGCGAGCGTGGTTTGGAATATGGGGTAAGCCACTTTGGAGAACACTTCTACATTCGTACGAATGCAAATGGGGCTACGAATTTTAAATTGGTCAAGGCTCCTGTTTCAAATCCTTCCAAAGCACTATGGGAAGATGTTATTGCCCATCGCGAGGAGGTATACTTGGAATCTATGGAGCTCTTCTCTGATTACTTAGTGCTCGAGGAACGCTCTAACGGCCTCACGCAATTGCGCATTCAGCCTTGGGGTGGTGAGGCGTACTACCTTCCTTTTGAAGAGGAGGTGTACACGGCCTATCTCGGCAATAACCCGAGCTTTGATCAGGGGCACTTACGCTACGGATATACTTCGCTAACCACGCCAGGAAGCGTCATCGATTACGATTTTAAGACGGGTGAAAAGACCTTACAAAAACAGCAGGAAGTGGTAGGCGGCTATGATGCAGGCGCCTATGAAACTAAGCGTTTGTGGGCTACTGCAAACGACGGCACCAAGGTGCCTGTATCCATTGTATATAAAAAGAGCATGCTTCGTGAAAACGGACCTAACCCCACCTTGCTCTATGGCTATGGAAGTTATGGTATTACCATCGACCCTTCGTTTTCAAGCGTTAGGTTGAGCTTGCTCGACCGCGGATTTGTATATGCCATCGCTCACATTCGTGGCTCGCAGTACATGGGGCGTCCTTGGTATGAGAACGGTAAGATGTTTGACAAGAAAAACACGTTCTCAGACTTTATTAATTGTGCCGAGGCATTGATCGACGAAGGTTATGCTACTCCGGAAACACTCATGGCGATGGGAGGTAGTGCCGGTGGTTTGTTGATGGGTGCAGTAGTGAACGACCGTCCTGATTTGTTCCGCGGAGTGATCGCGGCTGTGCCATTTGTCGATGTAGTGACTACTATGTTGGACGAAAGTATTCCCCTCACCACGGGTGAGTTCGACGAGTGGGGGAATCCTAAGAATGAAGACAGTTACCACTACATGAAATCCTACAGCCCATATGATAATGTAAAGGCGCAGGATTATCCTGCCATGCTCATCACTACAGGGTTGCACGACAGTCAAGTGCAGTATTGGGAGCCGGCGAAGTGGATGGCACGCTTAAGAAAAACTCGCACGAACCCAGAACAGCCACTACTGATGTATTGCAACATGGACACCGGACACGGTGGTGCCTCAGGAAGATTTGCGGCGTTGAAAGAGACCGCCATGGAATATGCATTCTTCTTAGATTTGATGGGAATTAAATCGTGAGCATCCTCGTCGAAAATATCACCAAATCCTATGGGCCTCAGAAGGCCTTGAATGCCATTTCTCTTGAGATAAAGCGTGGTCAAATCACGGGGTTGTTGGGGCCAAATGGTGCCGGGAAAAGTACGCTTATGAAAATCATTACCGGCTCGATCATTCCTGACGAAGGAACGGTCACTGTAGATGGCGTGAATGTGGTAGATGAACCGCTGAAGGTGCAGCGCACATTGGGGTATTTGCCGGAGCACAATCCTCAATATCTCGAACTGTATGTCAAGGAGTATTTGGCTTATGTGGCATCGGTGTATAAGGTGCCCAATTCTCGGGTAGATGAGGTCATCGCTCAAACCATTTTGGGGCCAGAGCAGCACAAAAAAATTGGTGCCTTATCCAAAGGATATCGCCAGCGCGTCGGGTTAGCCGCCGCCTTGATCCCAGATCCAGCCGTGTTGATTCTAGACGAACCGACCACAGGTTTGGACCCTGCCCAACTGGTAGAAATCCGGTCATTACTCAAGAATATTGCAGCCGATAAGACCGTTCTTTTCTCGACCCATATCATGCAAGAGGTGGTGGAGTTGTGTGATGAAGTGGTTTTTTTAAAGTCAGGCGAGATTCATCAACAATGTGGACTTGAGGAGATTGCGAAGGGCCCTACTCATCTAGAACACCTTTTTACACTTTGATGGACATAGAAGTTTGGTGTGTCCATTAATAGTGCATACCTTTGTGCCCACAATAGCGCGGAGTGGAGCAGTTGGTAGCTCGTCGGGCTCATAACCCGAAGGTCGTAGGTTCGAGTCCTGCCTCCGCTACAAGGAAAAGAAAGCCTGGAAACACAGTTTCCGGGCTTTTTTTTATGCCCGCACTTGTGCTCGCACAAAAGTGCAGGGCATAAAAAAGACAACGAGCGCTGTGCGCTTGAAGGCTTTCTTTTCATTGTTCAGCACCCACTACAGGTCCGCCAATCCTTGCGTAGCAAGGTTGGCAATCCGGTCTCCGCTGCCAAGAAACCCATTGAAGGAAACTTCATAGGGTCTCTTAGTTTACCCTGTTGAACATCGTACAGTGTTACTGTTCCAAGGCTTATGCAATTTGGGGTTAAATTTCTTTGGACCACTTAACCACACATTAACCTTTTTTCTAGACTGTCCGGGTAACGACGATAGTCTTTGCTTACAAAAGGCATAAAAAAACCAACACAATCGCTGGTTTTCAGTCCTCAATAGGGTTCCTTGGCCGCAAGCCCAAAAACCCTTTAGTTTAACGGTAAATGCGCTAAAATTTCAACTTAACAAACAAATCGAAGGTATTTGAACTCATTTCAGTATCAATTGTGCTTTGGCTTTGAGACAATTCCAAAAAATTATATTGAATATTATGTGCGATGCCTATTGCCGTGTTTGAATAAATATCATAGCTAATTCCTAATCTGGCTTGTGCACCCATAGACCAATTGTCAAATTGGAATTCTTCGGTAGATCCAATGTATCTGTAGGTGTCCTCAATGATATGATTGACAAAAACACCTCCACTCGCAATGAGCGCTGTCTTGTCGAACAAATATTTATTTGAGTTTAGAAGGAAAGGGACTCTTACGATTCCACGAGTTTGGTTAAAGTTTCCCTTGTCGTTGAAACCATTACCATTAAGTCCCATCACAGCGATGCCCGATCCAAAGCCCAGATTTTCATTGATTTGGTATATCCCCAATATTTCGGTACTCGTTGTGTTCAGCCTCGTATTAAATCCTCCATTATTAATAACGCTAGAGCCATTTCCGTAGGAAAATTGTAGGTTAAACTTAGAAAGTTGATTCGTTTGAGCGTTTGCGGACCACGAAACAGCCAGGACAAAAACTGAGATCGCTAAGGCAGATAGTTTTTTTTTCATTTTAGAATATCTATTATGTGGGATGAAACGGGAGAGTTCACATTATATTGTTGATGTGCAGAAAATGATGTGCAAAAAGTTACGCAACGCCACACGGCTGTTTGGGTTGCTTAGCGGGGCAGGAATTGCACAGCTTTGTCCCACTCGTGGAACCAGAACTCCTTTCAATCAAGATTTAGGTCCGCCAATCCTTGCGCAGCAAGGTTGGCAATCCTGCCATCCTGCCTTTAATAACAATCCGCGCTATTCAAGAATTTTGAAGTCGTACCTTTGAAAGTAACTAAGCACTGCCGTTTCAACATTGACTTCAACGCACACTCATATCGCCGCCCAACAGCTGCACATAGCGGTACTTCAAACGCTGCGGTATTTTGAGTTTTTTGAGCATGCATTGTACGGCGAAGAGGTCCATAAATATTTGACCATTAAGTCCACCCGGGACAAATTATCTTCTGCCCTCAATCACCTTTGCACAACTGGAGATATTGTATCGAAAGACGGACTCTACGCCTTGAATAAAGGGCACATTGAGATTCGATTGAGGCACACCAAAAGGAACCAGAAAATGATGAAAGCCGCGAAGAGGGTTGGGGCGTTCATTCATCGTTTCCCCTACGTTCGCGGGGTCTATTTATCAGGGTCTTTATCCAAACATGGAATTACCAGGAAGGACGATGATCTCGACTTTTTCATCATTACTAAAGCGGGCCGCGTATGGGCCGCGAAGTTGTTGCTCATTGCGTTTAAAAAGATTGTGCTACTCAACAGAGAAAAGTATTTCTGTATCAACCTGTTGATGAGCGAGGAGGAATTGGTCCTGAATAAGAAAAACATCTATATCGCCACCGAGGCCGCTTCTCTAGTGGCGTTGACCAACGAGCCTTTGCTCCATGCTTTTTTCGCCGCGAACCCATGGGTACAGCATCAGTTCCCTAATCTGGAATTGCAACCTCAAAAGGAGCGCCGTAAGGGATTCAGGCCGTTGGAAGCAACCTTGGAATTCATAGGCGGGCAGGCGTTGGAACGCAAGGCCCATCGCCTGTTTACGAAACACGTGGAACAGCAACGCAAAGCGAGCGGCTATTACGATACATCGGAAGGTGTAAGTGCGTATTTTCCACATAGCGTAGAAGAACAATTACTGGCGCACCTCGCGCAGAAATCGGACAATCATGAATAGAAAAAATCTAGTATTCTCCATTGTTGTAGCCTTGGTGGCAGGAGTTATTATGCTATTTAAACCGGCCAAATTCAAAGCGGAAAGCACCTTTTTCGTTCCGTTGACCTTACTTGAAAAGCAGATCGACCAAAACGGGATGGGCTTCGGCTCGCCAGTTGAGGTAGATGCGCATCTGGAATTAATGGACAGTCGAACCATTGGATTATTGGTCGAGGAGAAGTTTGGCCCTCAAACTACCTACGAAGTTAGCCGTACGCGCAACGGTGCGGTTTTGTTGGAAACACTGGCCCCTGAGGCCCAACTGGCGGCGGATGCGGCGAATGCCATTGTGGTGTTGACGGATTCTGTCAAGCAGCAGATGCTTCGTCAGAATGTGGGGCAGAGTTTGGGGTTTGTGGATGAACGCACTAAGGAATTGGCCACCGAAAGTGAGGCCCTTCGAAAAGTTCTAGACTCTCTTCGATTCGAGGCACAAACGGATTCTTTAGCATTGGCTGCGCTGCTCTTTCAAAAGGAGCGTCAATACGGGGCAGCTGTGGTGGAGTGGACACAAGCTCAGCGCAAGCAAGAGGAACTCAAAGGCTACCTTCAGGCTCCAGCTCCAAAATCATATATCATTTTCGAAGCCGTTGCTCCGACGAGTCCAGCGGGCCTGCCTTGGTGGGCTGCCGGCATACTTGCCGGAATATTGACTCTAGTAGGTCTTTGGGCGGTTGATGTGATGAAAAAATAACGCTTCGATGCACCTTGCGCCTCGGTTTCTCAAAGCTCTTTTGCCGGTGTTGGCGTTCCTTGCTGCGCTGTGGTGGACCGAGCATTGGGCCTTGGTATTTCTTGGGCTTTCAGCCCTTACGGTCGCGGTAATTATTTACGAAAAGAATTGGCAAATCCCTGCCTTTCGAGCGCTCGCGGCGGTACTGCCCTGGAGTGTAAAGGTGGATTTAGATGCGGTGAGTATGATGTTGCCTGGCGAATGGGGCATAGGTGTGCTTGCCATGGTGGTGGTGCTGTTTATGGCGAAGGAACAATCTTGGCCGAAGGGTTGGAAGAATTGGCTCCCCATAGTCTGGATCCTATCTTTTGTCCTGCCCGTAGTACTGAGTTCAATGCTCAAAGTGAGCGTAAAATTTGCCTTGATCAACGCCATATACGTCGTGGTTTTCTACTACGGCACCTTGAATTTTGGCAGGGAAGAAGCCCATCGTTGGATTAGAAATTACTTCATTTCTTTCGTGGGCGTAGCGCTGTGGGGTTGGGCCCAATTCTACCAGTACGACTTCAACCCCATCACTATCGTGGGGATCTTCAAACCGTTCTACTATTCGAGCACCTTTGTGGGTGCCGTGGCGGCCATCTTCGCAGGATATTTCATTGGTCTTGTGCCCCAATCACGCAAGAATCTAATCTTTTCCCTGGTCGCAGTGGCCATAGTGGTGCTCTCTGAATCTCGAGCTGCCTTGCTGTCTCTGGTGGTGATGCTCTTTGCCCTCGGTCTACTGCGCCTGCCCAAACCTGCCCGCATCATTGCGCCGGCTTTGATCATAGCTCTCGGTTTTCTTGCCATCGGCCCAGAAAAGATTCGTGAGGCCTTTACTTACAACACTGTCGAAAGCCACGACCCCAATGCCAATGTGTTCGAAGAAACGCTTTCGGTAACGAATGTGCAGACGGACGTTAGTAATATGGAACGATTAAACCGTTGGGTGTCGGCCCTTAAAATGTTCCAGGAACGACCTCATATGGGCTTTGGACCGGGGACCTACCAGTTCCAGTACATCCCTTTTCAAGAGGCAGGACTGAAGAATAGATTGAGTGTGCGCAATCCAGATGATGTGCCGCAAGGCTCGGGAGGATCTGCACACAGTGAATTATTGCTGCAGCTTAGCGAGAACGGTTGGCCTTCGGTCTTGGTCTTTGTGTTGATGCTGGGGCTTTGGATGAGGCGCGGTTTGTGGGCCTCCGCGAAGATGCATTGGGTGCCTTATGTTTTGGGCTTGACCACCTACGTATTTCATATGAACGTCAATAATTTCCTGAATCAACCCGGATTTGCCTTCCTCTTTTGGACCTTTGGGGCGATGATAATGATCAAAAGCCATGAGTGAGCAGTATTACGAAGAGGTGGGGGCCTATTACGATAAGGATGCCGTGGACTTCGAGCGTCGCTATTGGCAAAATGATGCATTGCAGCGCATACGCCAGAGCTTCCGCGAACACGTGCGTCAGCACGAATTTTCATGCATGCTCGAGGTGGGCTTTGGTCCTGGATTCGACCTCACGCATTTCGCACAAACCCACCCTCAGGCCGAAGTGTACGGGGTGGATATTAGCGCTGAGATGGTGCGTATAGCCCAGGGGAAGATCGACGAAGGGAAGTTTACCAATGCCCGTGTCGCACAAGGCAGTGTGGAAGATATTGAAAGCAGATTTCCCGAAGTCCGCTACGACATGATCTATGTATTCTTCGGCGCCCTGAATACCGTGGACGACCTAGGTTTGGCGATGAAGGAACTTGAAAAATTATTGATGCCCGGTGGTCGGATGGTGCTCACCTTCGTCAACAAATGGTATGTGGGAGGCATGGCAATCGAACTATTGAAGGGCAAACCAAAATGGGCCTTTGCCCGACTTAAGAAAGTTTGGGGCGGGTATTCCCCAACCCAATTCCTTGCTTCCAAATGCTACACCACGGGTGAAGTCAAACGTTCCACAACACTGTCGTGCGTCGACCAGCGTGGGTACAGCATCTTGTTCCCGGCTTGGTATTACCACAAGATTCACAAACTACTCCCGCGAAAGGTCCGTATGCTGCTCTGGCGCTGGGACCAAAGCCTGTCCCGCACCACCGTGGGTACCTTAGGCGAATACATGCTTTACGAGTTTCGCAAATAATTGGCCACCACATCTTCCACCATGGTGCGCCAATCTGGGAATTTTAAAGAATAACGGGCCTTCCAATCCCCATGTTTGGTATCCAGTGGAATAGACGAAGTCAAGGCTTCGGCAATGGTTTTTCCATAATGATTGACCAATTCCTTCTCGGTCATCACACGCACCTCACCGCCCAAGGTCGAGGCGACGGCTTCGGCAAAATCTCCTTGCCGCACTGCTTCACCACCGTATAGGTTGTAGCGTTCCCCGGGCTCCCCATGTAGGGCAATATGAAGGAGTTGGCCGGCGACATCCCTAATGTGTACCAAATTCATCATGGCATCTCCCGAGCCTATTTGCGCCACTGCCCCCGTGGCTTTGAAGGGCCTCAAGTAGAAGGCTTCAAACCAAGACTCTGGCCCAAAAATCCAAGCCGGATAGGCTATTCTGATATCCATTTTCAAAGAGCCTTCTTTCCAAGGCCGTTCTGCCCGCTCGTACGCTCGAGCGTAGGCGATGGGGCGTTCTTCTGTACCTTCCAATACCGCCGAAGTGTGATTGCCATACATCAACGTACCGCTGCAGTACACCAGTTTGACCGGGTGTGGGAGTGCCTCCAAAAGCTCCTTTAATCGTCGATTCGCCCCTTCTCCTTTGCGCGCTGCCCTGAATCTTTTTCTATCGGTGCTTCCTGCCATTCGGGCACAATGGAAAACAACCGAAGGCGGATACTTATCCAACCATTTTTGGCCAATTTCCCCAAGCGGCATCATCAGAAAATGTGTGCGCTCCATGATCTCTTCATGAATACTTTGGTACCCCACGGCCACAATTTGTGTAGATGGATCGTCTTTGAAGCGCTCCAAAAGCTCAAACACGACATGTTTGCCGACATAGCCGGTGGCGCCGAGGACCCAGAGGTATTTGGGGGAGATTAGTTGCATAGGGCTAAAGTAGGGAATACCCCGGAGTGGTAGTGGCCTTAGCAACCGACTAGTTTTTTTTAAGTTTTTCTTATCTTTTCGGTAGCCAATTAAGCCTCATCTTCACCAAAAATTAAACCGCATGACCACACGTCTAAAGTCACTACTCATCGGCTCAGGTGCATTGTTGCTTGTGCCATTTATTGGGAGCCAATTTTCTCTAGAAGTACATTGGTCGGGATTCGATTACATCGTCGCCGCCATCTTACTGGGTGGAACGAGCTTCGTGCTTGACTTTGTGCTTACCAAGGCCAAAAACAAGCAAAGCCGCTGGGCGTGGGGCATTATAGTGGTGCTTGCCTTAGCCTTGGTTTGGGCGGAGTTGGCCGTTGGTGTGTTCGGCAGTCCCTTGGCGGGGAGTTAAATTAATGTCCTTCCGGTCCCTTGATTCCTGCGTTTACTTCAATGTCGATGTAGTTTTCTTGAGGAGTAATGGGACATGAGTACCCGTCGGTATAGGCGCAATATGGATTGTAGGCATAGTTGAAATCCAAGACCATGGTGCTTCCCTTGGGCTTGGTGATGTCCATGAATCGCCCCGTACCGTAGGTGCTAATCCCCGTAGTTTTATCCATGAAAGGAAGGAATAGGTGGTCCTGATATTCTTCCATAGCCATCAACCTTTTGCTTTGGTAGAGGTACAATTCCAAAGTTTGTCCGCGCACCTCGAAAGTGGCCTTGGCGTAGCGGCGGTATTGTCTACTCACGCCTGAGCTAGTGGCCATGTTGAACCACGGTTCATTTTCGAGCACTTCAATGTTCGCCTCAACGGCCATCTCCGGATTGTAGCTGAAGAATTCATGTCCTTGGAAAGCGGCGCGTTCTTCTGGAGTTAGAGGACTGGTCGTGGAATCGGTATAAAAATCGTCCAATTCTTGTTGGTACTTCAATACCTCTATACGCTGTGGTGTGGCCAATGGAACTAATTCTCCTACCACTTCATTCGGAACTTCAAAGCTCAAGCTGTAGTGGTCTATTTTTAGACCGTCTGTTGTTGCGCGCACAACGCCAACGCCGCGGCATTTGCCCATGTGCGGTGAATCTAGTCGTTCATTGAACCATAGTGTGTTTCCCTTTCTGTACCAATGGCGTTCGAAGGCTTCGAAGGTCCAAGCGCTTTCTCTTCGGAAGTAAGGAGCGGCCCATTCTCGAAACACTCCGGCGGTCCAATATTCACCGCCGTCGGTGCCTTGGAAGATGCTTTCATCATTATAAAAGGCTCCGAAATAAGCAGCAGAATCAGCAGTAGCGGCAGCTAGGTGCCATTGGTCAATAAATACATTAAGTGTTTTTTCTTCGGGGTGAGCGTTGCGAATTATTTCCGAAATATGATAGCCTAGTCGTCCATTCCCTTTGGAGTTTAGGTGAAGCATGTCAGAAATAAAAAGTTTGGAATCGACCTCTCCGTTTTTATCGGTGAGCCAAGGCCAGCAATCCATGAAGTGATAGTTGTACGCTTCTGCTCCTTCATTAAGTAGTCTGTTCACTGCCTTGTATCTCGCTAGATGCTCCCATCGTGATGGCGAAGGTTTTGGTGAAAGAAAAAACACGGGAAGGTCTGGGTGCGTATTCTGGATCCAATTCATCAGTTTCCAAGTGTCAGAATGAATAGTAAATACTTCTCTTTGGCTGCCGTCTTCCTCTATATGAACTATATCATTATCCCCTTCATAAATAACGAGGATATCTGGTTTCGTGTCTGAAATGAGTTGCTCCTTATATCTATAGAGATCATCGAAACACGAGCCTCCGATGCCGGCGTTGACCACCTCATATTCAGGGAAACTTTCAGCCATGTTGTCCCAGAGTCGAAAGGTGGAACTTCCGGCGAAAACAATCCTTGTTTTTTCGTGAGGCAGCTTCTCGGATGCCTTTACAATCCGACGTACGTCGCGATCGTAGTTTTGGCCGCACTGTCCAAAAGCGATATTCGAAACTAGAAAGAGAAGGGTGGCGAAATGGAGGTGGCTACGACGCATGAGAAGTCAGTTTTATAGCCTTGAATGTACTCTATTTTTTTTGATCTAAAAAGAGGCATAATAACCCTTTAACCCCCGAAAACGCTATAATGTCCTGCAATTGTCCGGCTGGACTCCGGCAAACGTTTGTTAATATTGTCATGCCGCAATAAAACGAGCTATTAAAGCCCAATGAAATTGCGGGATACAACTGAAAACCAAAGGATTATAATGGCCTCGGTTTTCTTGGTCTCTTGGCCCCGACAATTGGGAAATCCTCCTCAAAAAGGGTCCCTGAACAAAACAAATGTATAACTGACACAACTTTGAAATACGTAGGTCCCTAACCCTACGGTTTTTTTACAGATGACTGAACACGATCATATTTATCTGGGATCCATCCCTGCACAGCAAAATCAACCGGCCGTAGAAGGTGAGGCGGTAAGCATTAACGGTGAATCGTTCTACAAGATTGCCAACTACGACCAGATGCGTCCATTCTTCATGAGCGTCGTAAGCTCGTCGAATCATTGGATGTTTATCTCTAGCACGGGCGGATTGACAGCCGGTAGAAAGAACAGTAACTATTCGTTGTTTCCCTATTACACGGACGATAAAATCAGTGAGTCTTTTGAGACGACGGGGAGCAAATCCATCTTCATTGTTACCAAAGATGGAAAACGCTGTTTGTGGGAGCCGTTTTCAAATAGATTGAAGGGCATATACCGAATCTCGCGCAACCTGTACAAGAACTCTTACGGCAATAAGCTCATATTCGAAGAAATCAATCACGATTTAGGCGTGGGCTACTCGTATGAGTGGAATTCTAGTGATCAGTTCGGCTTTGTAAGAAAATCAGTGCTGAAGAACTTGAACGATAATGAGGTTTCCGTTTCCTTGTTGGACGGTATTCAGAATATTCTTCCCTACGGCGTTGAAGATGCATTGCAAAATGCGTCGAGCAATTTGGTGGATGCCTACAAAAAATGTGAGCTGGAAACAGATACAGGATTGGGTATTTTCTCATTGAGCGCCATTATCGTAGACCGTGCAGAGCCTTCCGAGGCGTTGAAGGCAAATACGGTTTGGTCGTACGGGTTGCCGCAAACCAAGGTGCTCCTTTCTTCTCGTCAGTTGGATGTATTCAGAAATGGACAGCCAGTGGTGCAAGAGGTAGATGTGAAAGCTGAGAAAGGTGCTTTCTTGGTGCACTCAGAATTGGCCATTGCTGCGAATAGCGAAGCTGCTTGGGCATTGGTGGCTGATGTCCACCAAGGACCTTCAGACGTAGCGGCGACGAAGGCGCGTTTGCAAGAACGTAATGCATTCTTCGCGGCTGTTCGTGAAGATGTGGAGGCGGGGACGAAGCACTTGATAGAATTAGTTGCGGCATCTGATGGCCTCCAACTCACAGCAGATAGCATACTCAACAATCGTCACTTCGCGAACACGATGTTCAACATCATGCGCGGGGGGATTTTTGATTTGAATTATACCGTTGAGAAGCAAGACTTCGTGCCATATATGATGAAGGCCAACGGGGCTGTAGCGAAGAAATTTGAGAAGGAACTTAATGCCCTTCCCGAGGTTTTTGATGTATTCGAAATTCGTGCCTTGGCTGCGAATGCGGGCGATGCTGATTTTGTTCGATTGTGTACTGAATACCTGCCGTTGAAATTTAGCCGTCGTCACGGCGATCCATCGCGTCCATGGAATAAGTTCTCGATCAACACACGCAACGAAGAAGACGGTTCCAAGATTTTGGATTACCAAGGAAACTGGAGAGATATTTTCCAGAATTGGGAAGCGCTTGCGCATTCTTATCCAGAGTTCATGGAGGGAATGATTCACAAGTTCTTGAACGCATCGACTTTTGACGGATACAACCCTTACCGAGTGACAAAGGATGGCTTTGATTGGGAAATTATTGAGCCGGATAATCCTTGGTCGTACATCGGGTACTGGGGCGATCACCAAATCATTTACTTGCTGAAATTCTTGGAGTTTAGCGAAAAGTACTACCCAGAGAAATTGGCTTCTTACTTTGGTCAGGCGAGCTTCGTATATGCTAATGTGCCGTACAAAATCAAGAAGTATGAAGACCTCTTGGCTAACCCAAAGGATACCATTGAATTTGATTTGACGGGGCATGAAGCCATTGAGGAAATGCGTGCGAAGATGGGTGTGGACGGTGCGTTGTTGCAAAACCAGCAGCAGGAGATCCACCACGTAAACTTCATTGAGAAGATCCTAGCTACAGTGTTGGCAAAGCTTTCGAACTTCATTCCAGAAGCGGGGATTTGGTTGAATACACAACGTCCGGAATGGAACGATGCAAACAATGCACTGGTAGGAAATGGAGTGTCGATGGTGACCTTGTATTACCTGCGTAGATTCTTGGCATTCTTCGAGCAATTGGTCGAAGGGAACGAAGATAAGGTGAGCGTTTCAAAGGAATTGGCCACCTTCTATACTGAGGTTAAAACTGCCCTCGAATCTTCTCGTCAATTGTTGAGCGGATCTATCTCGAATCAAGATCGCAAAGGCGTCTTGGATGCCTTGGGTAGGGCGGCGGAAAAATATAGAACGAGTATTTATGGTGTAGGGTTTAGTGGCGAATTTGTGGAACTTTCCATCGCCGACGTGAAGTCCTTCTCTCAAACGGCACGTGAGCATTTGGAGCATTCTATCCGTGCAAACAAGCGTGCCGATGGGTTGTACCATGCCTATAACTTGATGACAGTAGAAGAAGATGGCATTGCAGTGTCTTACCTCTCGGAAATGTTAGAAGGACAAGTGGCTGTTTTGAGCGCAGGGTATTTGAATACAGCTGAGAGTTTGGCGGTATTGGATGCGTTGAAGGCCAGTGCATTGTTCCGTGAAGATCAGTATAGCTACATTCTCTACCCGAATAAGGAGCTGCCTCGTTTTGTGGCAAAAAATGTCATTTCTACACCGCGTGCGGAGCAGAGTGATTTGCTTAAAGAATTGGTCGCAGCGGGCAACCGTCAGGTCGTGACCAAAGATTGCAATGGACGCTATCACTTTAGTGGAACCTTCAACAATGTTGATAGCTTGAAAGCCGCGTTGAAGGAGTTGCCAGAGCAGTACCAGGCATTGGCACAGCGTGAAACGGAGTTGTTGAGCACCATTTTCGAAGAGGTGTTTAATCATAAATCATTCACCGGCCGTTCAGGGACTTTCTTTGGTTACGAAGGACTAGGCTCGATCTATTGGCACATGGTGTCGAAGCTTTTGTTGGCGGCTTATGAGAACACACAGCGCGCCTTGGATGAGGATGCCGAAGGTGCGTTGGTCGGTCGATTGTTCGACCACTACTTTGAGATCCTTGCCGGTATTGGAGCCCATAAATCACCGAAGCTTTATGGTGCCTTCCCAACAGATCCGTATTCGCACACCCCAGGAGGGAAAGGTGCGCAGCAGCCTGGGATGACCGGACAGGTGAAAGAAGATATTTTGAGCAGGTTTGGAGAGCTGGGCGTTCGCGTTTCAGGCGGAGCATTGCACTTCACGCCTCAGATTTTGAAAACATCGGAGTTCCTTTCAGAAGGACAAGTGTTCCACTACCGCGATGTGGCAGGTACGGAGCAGGAATTAGCATTGGAGGCGGGGTCATTGGCCTTTACCGTTTGCCAAGTCCCTGTGGTGTACAAGCGTGCTTCGCAAAGCAGCATCAAAGTCATTCGCCAGGATAGCGTGCAGGATTTCGACGGGCAAGCCTTGGATGTGGCGACCTCGACGGAGATTTTCCAGCGCCGTCAATCGGTATTACGCATTGAGGTGGAGGTTGTGAAATAATTGGACACTTCGAAAAAATGAAAAAGAGTACATGGAACATAGTCGGAATTGTTTGCGCCTTCGTCGCACTCTTCGGCTGTGCTCATGAACCGACAAATACGACGCCAATGAAAACCGCGGCAGAAATTTTAGGGAACCCGGAGTATCAGGCCATCTCCTATGGTGGCTACCGTGCGAAATCACGTGAGGTACAGCCGACGATCCAGCAGTTGAAGAACGACATGAAGATCATGCATGCCATGGGCATTCGCGTCTTGCGGACTTACAACCTACAATTGGACCATGCCCCAAATGTTCTTCGAGCCATTCGGGAGCTGAAGCAGGAAGATCCGACCTTCGAAATGTATGTCATGTTAGGGGCCTGGATTGATTGTCAGGATGCGTGGACGGACCACCCGAATCATGAGTTTGAGGATCCGACCAACAATGAAAGTGAGATAAGCAAGGCGGTACATTATGCCAACGAATACCCTGATATTGTCAAGGTCATTGCTGTCGGCAATGAGGCTATGGTGCACTGGGCTTGGAGCTACTTTGTTAAGCCCGGGGTCATCCTGAAATATGTGAATTACCTACAGGAGTTAAAAACCATGGGCAAACTGAGCCCGGATATTTGGATCACAAGCTCGGATAATTTCGCTTCATGGGGCGGTGGTAGTCCAGATTACCACAATGAGGATCTCGAAGCGTTGGCCAACGCGGTGGATTATGTTTCAATGCACACCTATCCATTTCACGATACCCATTACAATATTGCGTTCTGGGAGGTTCATGAAAGTACGGTGGCAGATGCTAGTGATGATGAGCGAGTGGAATTGGCCATGAATCGCGCTGTATTCTATGCGAAGAACCAGTACAACAGTGTGAAGGCCTATCTCGATAGTGTAGGGGTGGAGAAACCTGTGCACATCGGGGAGACCGGTTGGGCCAGTGTGAGTCGTGGGTTATATGGTCCTAATGGTTCGTTTGCTGCGGATGAAGTGAAGCAGGCGCTCTACTACAAGAAGATGCGCGCGTGGACAGATTCTGCGGGTATTGCATGCTTCTATTTTGAGGCCTTTGATGAGCCATGGAAGGATCCCAATCACGAAGAAGGAAGTGAAAACAACTTTGGCCTGATTACCCTGAATGGGCAGGCGAAGTACGCAATATGGTCTTTAGTGGACCAAGGTATTTTTGAAGGACTAATGCGCAACGGCAATACCATCACCAAGTCATTCGGTGGGGATAGTGTGGCGGTAAAAGCAACTGTGTTAGTGCCTAAAACGATGAACGAATAAAGATGAAGGGAATGTATTTACGTTTTGGTTTGTGTTTGCTTGCGGCTATTGTATTTACTGCTTGTACTACTGAGGTCGTAGAAGAAACTTCGGCTGAGGTGAGTGCTCCGATGTACATGAAAGGAGTGTGCTACCACCCAGTTGCCAAGGGTGATACCATCCGTAGTTTCGACCGCATTGATGAAGATCTTGCTTTGATGGTGGATGCCGGGATGAACACTATTCGCACCTATGCCCCTATTGAAGAGGTAGAGGTGTTGGATAAGATTGCTGAGAAAGGCATGAAAGTCGTCGTGGGTTTCGGTTACAATCAAAACGGATTTTATGACTTGCTCTCAGGTTCTTACCTCGAGTATGTCGAGCGTTTCAAAGACCATGAAGCGATTTTGATGTGGGAATTGGGTAATGAGTATAACTACCACCCTGAATGGTTCGAGGGTGATATCATGAATTGGTACATCGCTTTGAAGGAGGCGGTGAGTGCTATCCATGCCTTGGACTCTGTACATCCCGTTGCGACGGCTCATGGCGAGTTACCGGATTCTTTGGCCTTTCACATGGGCGCGGAAGTGGATATGTGGGGCTTGAATGTGTACCGTTGGGACCAACCGGCCACGATTATCGACGAATGGAACGCGGTAAGCAATAAGCCGTTCTATTTCTCAGAGGTTGGAGCAGATAGCTACATGCGCATTGCCGATGCAGGATTTGCACAAGGGCCAAACGAGGACGCCCAAGCGGTGGCCTTGGATACGATCATCGATCAAATTTTGGCAAGACAATCTGAAAACCAAGGTTTGCTATTGTTCTCGTTCACTGACGGATGGTGGAAAGCGGGCAATCCGGATAAACAAGATATTGGTGGTTGGGCGCCAAAAAGCAGTGGTGTGCCGTACGATGGCGCTCCGAATGAGGAATATTGGGGAATTGTAGATATCGACCGTCAACCTAAAAAAGGTTGGGAAGTAGTAATCGAACATTTCACCAAAAACTAAAAACCGATGAACCTAGCTACAAAAACATCACTTTTCGGTCTAGCGCTGGCTTTATTGAGCTGCGGTGATGGTAGCGAACCAAATACTACCATGCAAGTATTCGAAACGTCTAGAGGGGGAAATGCGTTAACTGAGGTACAAGACTTTGAATCCACAGAAAATCCCATTCTCATTCGTGTGAATGTGGAAGAAGCAAAGCAAACAATCACTGGTTTTGGCGGCGCTTTTACTGAGGCTTCGGCTTACTTATTGAATCAATTGGGCGAAGAAAATCGCAATAAAATACTGCAAGCCTATTTTTCGGATGATGGGGCCAAGTATTCTTTGATGCGTACCCACATGAATTCATGTGACTTTTCCCTCTCAAATTACAGTTACACTCCGGTGGAAGGTGATGTCGATTTGGAGCACTTTACTATTGAGGAGGATCTTGATGATTTGATTCCTATGATCAAAGGCGCACAATCAATCTCAACGGAAGGTTTTAAGTTATTTGCATCTCCTTGGACGGCAGCTCCATGGATGAAAGACAACAATCATTGGGTAGGCGGCAAGTTGCTTCCTCAATACTATCCAACATGGGCCAAATTCTTCTCAAAATATGTCGATGCATATGAAACCGAGGGCATTCCTATTTGGGGTTTTACCGTTGAAAATGAGCCTCATGGAAACGGGAATAATTGGGAGAGCATGCACTACAGTCCGCAGGAAATGGTGGACTTTGTCAAGAATCACCTAGGGCCAACTCTTGAAGCGGATGGGAAAGGTGATAAAGTTATTTTAGGCTACGATCAGAACCGCGAAGGCATTGAAGAGTGGGCAGACGAAATGTATGCCAATGAGGAAAATGCCAAGTATTTTGATGGGATGGCGGTGCACTGGTACGAGAGTACGGTGAGCTATTTCCCGGAGATGTTGGAATATGCCCATGCTAAGGCCCCTGAGAAATACCTGATCGAAACCGAAGGTTGTATTGATGCGGAGGTGCCCGTGTGGCAAGACGACGAGTGGTATTGGAGGAAAGAAGCTACGGACTGGGGGTATACTTGGCGTGAAGAGGATAAGAAATACTTGCACCCTAAATACGCTCCTGCGCACCGCTATGCCAGGGATATTATTGGTTGTTTGAACCACTGGGTAGACGGTTGGGTGGATTGGAATATGGTCCTAGATCGACAAGGTGGGCCCAATTGGTTTAAGAATTGGTGTATCGCCCCGGTAATTGTAGATCCCGAAACTGATGAGGTGTATTTTACTCCTTTATATTACATAATGGCGCACTTCTCCAAGTTCATGAGGCCAGGAGCAGTAGTGCTGTCCTCTGAGGTTGCCGGAGGTGAAATCATGGCTGCTGCCGTCAGAAATCCAGATGGAACTTACGCCATTACGGTATTTAACGAATACGAAGAAAAGAAAGGTTATACGCTTGATATTGATGGTCAATCGTATAATCTACATATACCACCCCAAGCCTTGCAAACGATCTTGATAGATCCAAAACAAAACAACTTATGAGCAACGTCACGAATAAAGTCCCAATAGGACAAAAAATTGCTTTCGGGGTAGGCATGTTGGCCAACCAAATGTTTCCTGCAGCCATGGGAATTTTTATGGTCGTGTTGGTGCAAGATCTTGGGTTCCCAGGTTGGATGTGGGGTGTAATATTCTTTGCTCCTCGAGCATTCGATGCAATATTGGATCCTATAATGGGCTATATCTCAGATAATACGCGATCAAGATGGGGACGAAGGAGACAGTATGTGTTCATCGGCGCCATAATTATGGGCGTTTCTTTTGCTTGTCTTTGGCAGTTATACCGTGAAAATAGTGTGGCCTACAACTTTACTTATGTAATGCTTTGGTCATTTGTGTTTTACCTAGGGCTGACCATTTTTGGGGTTCCATATGTTAGTATGGGCTATGAAATGAGCGACGATTACCACGAGCGAACCAATGTGATGGCCGTCTCTCAATGGATAGGACAGTGGGCCTGGGTTATTGCGCCTTGGTTTTGGGTGATCATGTACGATCCAGATTGGTTCCCAACCGCCGATGAGGCTACACGTACCTTAGCAGTTTGGGTCGCTGTCGTATTCACGCTTTGTGCAATGGCTCCTGCTTTTTTCATTAAGAGCGAAAGCACAAAAGACAGAGTTGATTATGAGCCGCTAAACCTCAGTGGAATTTTCGGCAGCTTGAAGAATATCGCCCTTGGATTTAAAGAGGCCTTTTCCTCAGTTCCGTTTAGAAGATTGTGTATTTCAACGTTCCTTATTTTCAATGGATTTAATACCATCGCGAGCTTCACCTTTTTTGTCATCAAAAGCCACTTGTTCAATGATGATGCTTCGGCCGTCGGGGTATGGCCTACCTTGTTTGGAAGTGTGGGTGCGTTGATTACCACATTCTTGGTCATTCCCATTGTAGCATGGATGTCAAAGGCACTAGGTAAAAAACGTGCGTTCATATTGAGCCAAGGTATTTCTATTATCGGTTATGTATTGCTTTGGTTCTTGATGATCCCAGGCAAGCCCTATATGTTCTTGTTCGCCTTGCCGTTTCACTCTTTCGGAATCGGAGGATTATTTACCATCATGATGTCGATGACTTCAGACGTGCTTGATATTGATGAATTGAATACTGGTAAACGACGTGAAGGGGTCTTTGGAGCGATTTACTGGTGGATGGTAAAGCTTGGCTTTGCCTTTGCCGGTGCATTAAGCGGATTGATTTTAACTGCGGTGAACTATCAAAGTGGTGGTGGAGCGCAGCCAGAAGGTGCGGTAGACGGTCTTAGAATGTTCTTCTCAGGACTACCAATACTTTGTACACTTATTGCCATTGCCGTAATGTGGAATTACAAAGTGGATGAAAATTATGCGAAAGAGGTCCGAGCAAAATTGGACCAACGAAAATCTCAACAATAAACCGAAATAAACCTATGTCTTTTAGAAGAGAGAAGTTTTTGTCACTGGCGGGACCAGTAGTCAATAATCTTAGTCTTGAAGAACTTAAATCTCAGAGCCGTCAAATGTTGCAGAACGGCATTCACGGTATTTGCTTTAGCGCCTATGATGAGGGGCAAAAGCCAGGGGACCAATTATCTGAGGCCCAGGTCCGCCGAAAATTGGCGATTCTTAAACCTCACATCTCTTGGGTACGTACGTTCTCTTGTACCGAAGGAAACGAAATTATCGCACGTGTGGCTCATGAAATGGGCATCAAGACCCTTGTTGGTGCTTGGTTGGGCGACGACCTCGAAAAGAATGAAGGCGAAATCGAAGGCTTGATTTCATTGTGTAAAGAAGGCGTGGTAGATGTAGCCGCTGTTGGAAATGAGGTATTGTATCGCGAAGACTTAACGGTGGATGTCCTTATAGACTATATCAAGCGCGTCAAAGAAGAAGTGACCGAGGTGCCTGTGGGATATGTTGATGCATATTATGAGTTCACAGACCATCCAGAAGTGGCAGATGTATGTGATATCATTTTGGCCAATTGCTATCCATATTGGGAGGGTTGTTCGCTGGAGTATTCTCTCATGTATATGAAACAGATGTACTTTGAAGCACAGGCGGCTGGTAAAGGAAAGCCGGTACTGATCACTGAGACTGGATGGCCTAGCAGTGGTCAGAGCATTGGTGGTGCCCACGCTTCGTTTGAAAACAGCTTGAAATACTTCATCAACGCTCAGCGCTGGTCAAAGTCGGAAGATATCCCGATGTTCTATTTCTCCTCTTTCGACGAGAGTTGGAAGATTGAAAAAGAGGGCGATGTCGGTGCCTCTTGGGGCCTTTGGGACAAGGACGAAAAGTTGAAGTTCTAACGCTTCACAACCTTTTCGCGGTAGCCTTTAAATCCAGGTTGTAATATTTCCAATACGTAGAGTCCCGGGGCGTAGGCCTCGGTATCTATGTACCCACTGCCGTCGTGAAGCTGGGAGTAGATTTGCTTGCCCGTAATGTCGTAAAGGTTGATGGTACTTGGACCGGTGAGGCGCACAAATAATTGGTCCTCAAAAGGGTTTCCTATAGACCCAATTCCCCTTTGCGCCTGTTCTTCCATACTCAAATTTGATTGCTGGTACACGCGGACATAGTCCACTTCCATTGCGCTGCTGGTAAAGCTCGAGTCTATAGAAGGTTGGATAGCGATGTTCAACAACAAGTATTGCGGATCATAGAACGGCCAAGTGCTGGCAGTGTAGGTAGAGGGCTCGTACGTGTAATGTACCACGCTGTCCACGCTGAACACCATTTTAGTTTCGCTCCATTCAAGGGCATAGACGTGGTAGCTTGTGCTGGCACCACTGACGTATTGTCCCCCGACATTCACAGTTCCACCGAAGCTTGACGGGGTATGCATGGCGCTTGAGACATAGTTTTGATTGTGCCCCCAATGTTCCATGATGTCAATCTCACCACAAGCTGGCCAACCAGTGGTGCCGTAGCCTTGTACTTGCCAATACGCACCTATTTCAGTGATGTTTTGCCCGAGCATCCAAATGGCCGGCCATGTTCCTACGCCTGTTGGAAGTTTAGCTCGAACCTCGACGCGACCATAGGTGAAGGCGAATTTTGAATTTAAGCGAGCTGAGGTATAATCTTTAGTGACGTTTTGATCTGTAAAGGTCTCACGAAGTGCAGTTAGATGAAGACTTCCACCGCTCACATAGGCATTCGTATCGCGGTCTGTGTAATGCTGTATTTCCCCGTTCCACCAGCTTTGGCCAGCATTTGGGAGGAGGGTTTGCTGCCACCATTTTGAGGTATCTAGTGAGCCGTCGACGTTGAATTCATCCGCCCATACGAGGGTGTCAAAAACTTGGGCTTGTAGTGAAGTCGTGCTGATGAGCAACGCAAAGACAAAAATGGAACGCATAGCTAATGTTTGTATGCCATAAAAATCGGGACTAGAGGGGACTTGGCCCAATTTCTTTCAAGACAAATGCCTGACAAATAAAAAACCCGGCCGCAAGGGCCGGGTCGCTTCTGTATGTGGAGGGCGGTTTAAAGTCTTTTGTAGTTCTGGAAGACCTCCGTTGAATCAGTATTGTTAATGTAACTCTGCTGAAGCATGTCACTACCGATGAGCGTATAGTTGATGCTCCATTCACCTTCATAACCTTCAATGGAGCCTGCCTGAGCAACTTCAGTCGCCGTGCCATCACCGTTATCAATGAATTGGCCATAACCGAAATCAGCATGGTCAACGGTATCGCTCCAAGTATGGTACCAAACAAAGTGTCCGCCACCAATCATTTTGATTTCTTGGAAGTCGTTGATTCCTTCAATTTCGTTACGTGAGGTAAGTACCCAGAGTCCATCGTAAGGAGTAGCTTCGCCTTCAAGGGCCAGCCAATTTTCGTACAAGTCGAAACTAGACGAGTCATTATCGTCCATACCGGCAATGGTTTGTTCAAAGCCTCCTTCGGTAGCGGTAATTCCTAGCTCAAACGTTTGTGACGAGTCCGTTGCTCCGTTGGCATTGTGATAAGGTTGTTCGTACATCATTCCATTTTCACTCCACGCTGCGCCTGCACCCATTGCAGGAGAGTTGGTAGTGGAATTCCAGGTAGCAAACATGTAGCGTCCATCGGCGTAGATCTTTATCTGTTGCGGTTCAAATTCTACGACGGTATCAGCGTATGTCCACGTTGCATGGGTCAATGAATATGCCCCATCTTCCAATACGGGTGGGGTAGCTTCAGCCTCTGGTTCGGGGGCTGTACAACTCCAAGCCATAAAGCCTAGAGCCATGAATAGAACATGTTTTTTCATAACTAGTTGGTTTTGTTTGGCAATAAGGTAGCGAAAATAAATGTATGATTATCAATGATTTACAATAAATCAAAAAGCAGTTTTAATCCTATCGAAATGGGCCACAATTATCGCATCTTTGCCATATGGAACATAAAAGCGGCTTCGTCAACATTATCGGGAATCCCAACGTGGGGAAAAGTACTTTGATGAACGCCTTGGTAGGCGAGCGCTTGAGCATCATTACGCCCAAAGCGCAGACTACTCGTCACCGGATTTTTGGCATACTCAATGAGCCCGAGTATCAAATAGTTTTTTCAGATACTCCTGGTGTGATTCAGCCGGTGTATAAGATGCAGGAGCATATGATGAAGTTCGTCTCCGATGCTTTTGACGATGCCGATGTGTTCTTGTATTTGGTGGAACCTGGTGATCGTGCGCTCAAGGACGAGGGTTTTTTCCAGAAGTTGCTCAATACCAATGTTCCAGTGCTGTTGATCATCAATAAAATCGATACAACGAATCAGGAGAAGTTGGAAGAGGAAGTGGCCTATTGGGCCGAGCATTTGCCCAACGCCGAAATCATTCCTATCTCTGCCCTAGAGCAGGCGAATACGACGTATTTATTGGACCGATTAGTTGCGCTCATCCCACCTTCACCTCCGTATTTTGATAAGGATGCCCTTACGGACAAAACCGAGCGCTTCTTTGTGAGTGAAATCGTTCGTGAGCAGATCCTCCTCAACTATAAGAAAGAGGTTCCATACAGCGTAGAGGTAGACGTGGAGGAATTCAAGGAAGAAGAAGATATCATCCGCATACGTACCGTCATTTATGTGGCCCGTGATACGCAAAAGGGAATCATTATTGGACACAAGGGTTCCAAACTCAAGCAAGTGGGCATTGGGGCTCGAAAGCAATTAGAGTCCTTTTTCGCCAAACATGTACATTTAGAGACATTCGTCAAAGTCAAAAAGAATTGGCGAGACAGCGACCTACACCTGAAGAGGTTTGGGTATAAAAACTAAACTATGAGTAACATCGTTGCCATCGTGGGCCGCCCAAATGTGGGTAAAAGCACGCTTTTTAATCGTTTGATCCAGCGTCGTGATGCCATTGTAGATAGCATTGCGGGGGTGACACGCGACCGTCATTATGGGAAGAGTGATTGGAATGGAAAGGAGTTTTCAGTCATCGATACTGGTGGATATATCGAAGGTTCGGAAGATGTTTTTGAAGCAGAGATCCGTCGCCAGGTAGAGTTGGCCCTTGAAGAGGCGACCGTTATAATTTTTGTGCTCGACCTACAAGCAGGGTTGACTGAATTTGATAAGATAATTGCCGGCATGCTGCGCAAAACCGAAAAGCCTGTGGTATACGCAGTGAACAAGGTGGACAATAGCATGCAGGAATTAGATGCCGCCGAATTCTATGGTTTGGGCATCGAAAAATACCACACCATCTCTGCTGTAAATGGCGGGGGTACCGGAGATTTACTCGACGAGCTGGTGGAGCATATGGATGAAAATCCTGTGGATGACTATGAGGACCTTCCGAAGATGGCTATTGTAGGTCGTCCGAATGCTGGAAAGAGTTCTATTGTCAATGCCTTGTTTGACGAGGAGCGTAACATTGTTACTGAGGTGGCAGGGACGACCAGGGATACGGTAAACACGCGCTTCAACAAGTTTGGTTTTGATTTTATGTTGCTCGACACGGCGGGACTTCGCAAGAAGGGCAAGACCATGGAGAACCTAGAATTCTATTCCAATATGCGTTCTATTCGCGCCATCGAGCATGCGGATGTATGTATGATGGTAGTGGATGCCACACGAGGGTTTGAAGCACAGGATTTGAGTATTGTGTCTTTAGTGGAAAAGAATAAAAAGGGCTTGGTGGTCGTGGTGAATAAGTGGGATTTGGTCGAGAAAGAGACCAATACCATTCGCGATGCCGAAGCCTACATCAGAAAGAAATTGGAACCTTTTACGGATTTCCCCATCATCTTTACCAGTGCATTGACGAAGCAACGCGTATTGAAAGCTTTTGAGGAAGGTGTGAAGGTTTACGAGCGTCGCAAGCAGCGCATTTCGACGAGCAAGCTCAACGATACGATGCTGGACATCATCAAGGGATATCCGCCGCCGGCAGTGAAAGGAAAGTACGTGAAGATTAAGTTCTGTACACAGTTACCTACACGTACGCCGCAGTTCGCCTTCTTTGCAAACATGCCGCAGTACATCAAAGAACCCTACAAGCGCTTCCTAGAAAACAAGATGCGCAAGGCGTTCGACTTCCACGGTGCCCCAATCGAAATCTTCTTCCGTAAGAAGTAATTACAATTGGTAACAGATTACCGCGTTGCCCTGCACGAGTACTAGAACCGGTGCTCCGGCTGGGGTCAATCGCCCTGCCTCTGCCTCGGATCCTTCAAATGCAGTGATCGGCGCAGTGGCCTCCTTCAGCTGAGTCACGTGAACGGTACCTTCTGTATCGTAAATAATGCCCGTACCTCCGGGATAGGCTTCTACTCGGTCAATGCTTTGCGGGAAAGTAATAGTGTGGGTGGCGGTTTCGCCGCGTACGCTGAGCTTGTCCTCTGACCAATACAATCTGCCATAGCTCATGGCTTCCATGCCTTGAAGGTTGTTCAGGTCGTGCTCTAAAATGTCCGTAGTGCCGTCGAAGCGCTGTTCTTGAATCTCCCCTTCTTCACCGACACGCATGATGCTCGGTGGATTCCCGCCGGTAACCACCCAGGGGTGTTTGGCCGCGGTGAGGGCTGAGGTTTTAATGCGCTCCTCTCCACGTCTGTTGAGCACGTGGGCACGCTCGAGGGTAGATATGATTACATAATCCTTTCCGCCTCTCTGGTACAACAGTGGACTTTGGGTAATGGTCCCGCTTGCCGCGTCGGTCTTCCAGCCGTCAATGCGCTGTCCCTCCACGCTGTAATTATACAGTTTCGACCCGGCGGGTACGAGTATTCGGTAGTTGCGGTTTTTGTCGTAATCCAACACGGTAGCTCCCAAAGTGGTTGCTTCGGGTAAGCTCACAGGGAACCCTTCTACTTCACGTCCCAAGATGTCCAAGCAATGCAAGCGGTCGCGGGTGGCAAATACCATCTGGAATTTGGCATTTTTGAACATGTCTATCTGCTGGACATTTCCTTGGATGGGGCCGTCTAGGGAGATGCTCCACAATTCCTCGCCATTTTCGTCGAGTAGGAAACATTGGTTGCTTTCGTCTTGTACGAGTATGTTGGTCATACCGCTGCGGTGGTTCTTAATCAAGAACGGTCCGCTGATGGCTTGCTGCGGCAGGGCATGGGACCATAGGTAAGCACTCACGGCCACTTCCTCGCCGCGTTGTTGTACCGTGGCGTTTCCATAGGCAATACCGTTGTTCACCTCCAAGTGTCCGGCGAGAAAAGCCCGGTCTAAAGCGTCCGGTAGGGTTTCGAAGAAGGGGCCCTCCTCCAAGCTGTTGAAGTTGAAGGCGGCAGTAAAGTGCTCATTGCGGTCCATGGCATCTCCCAATGCTTCCAGAGATTCGAGGGCATGCCAGTGTTTATTCATGTCCAATTCGCTGCTGTACACCTCCAATAATTGGGCACTCGTCCCCACTAAAAGCCATTGATCCCAGAGCATCCAGGAAGCGCTGCCCATATCTGAATATACCCAACCGAAGGCCGCGCTAAACAAGAAGCGGTGCGATTCTGTAAGTGTTCCGCGTGCATGGCCATGGTACACGGAGTTTTGTGCACTCAACGCGGTTAAGGCATCTTGAACGCTCATTTCCTCACCCTCTAGTTTTGCCGCGACTACCACTCCATCACCGTAGCCCACGCGAACAAAGCTGCCCTCAAAACTATTAGCGAAAGTCATCGGCGATATGCCGGCATCTTCCAAGGTCTTTTGGGCTTGCTTGAGCCTTTGTTTCTTGCCGCGGTAGGGGTTAAAAGCGCGCAGCCATTCTACCGGATCCCCGGTGTTGATCCCCACGGCGTATTTCGACGAAGCCGCAATAATTGGGCTCAGATCCGTACCCGTAGGACGCTCGGTGAAGGTGCTCAAATAAGTGTTGGTGGAATCTGCACACAAGGCCACCGCCGTGGCAATGGTCTTGTTCTTCTTCCAATCCAGATCAATGGCAGACCACTGTGCGAAGTGCTCTAGCCAGCTCCAATCTTGTTCAAAATAATGTGTGCCCAATCTGGCCACTTCCTTGTGCTGAATAAAAACGTTCGCATCATCAGATTTGGACGCATTGTCCCACAAGGTTTTAAATCCGCCATCGTCCATCAAGGAATAGCCAGCGGTGCGTTGGTTGATGATATCCTGAAGTAGGCCTTCACTGGCACTGATGACCCAGCTTGGCCCGTCGTTGTAGGCGTACATCGAATCCAAGGTGAAGACCTCGTAATTCCCTAAGGTGGTGGGAGCGCCGACGAAGGGGGTGAGGTCGTGCTCAGTGGTCCATACCCAATCCAAACTGCTGGCGCCCGAGGGGAGGAGCGCTCCCGTCCAACGCCCTGCATTCCACTGCTCCAAGGTCTTCGCTGGAATGGCGCTGAGGTAGGAAATGGAAAGGGTGTCGCTGGTCTCGCCGAACTGGTGCATATCATTGATGCGCACATACAATGGCGCGTCCATAGGCAGCAAAGAAGTGGCCTTGGCAGGAGGGGCGGGTTGGCCACATTGTACCAAAAGGGCAGATGCCAAAATAAGGGCGCTTAAGGAGGCGAGACGCATAGCTAAATTTTTGATTAAAGCTACATTTTTACCGCGCCAAGAAGTGGATTAGTGAGGGTCAGTTTTTCACAAATCGAAGAGGTTCAATTGGCTCGGAAGCAACTGAAAACTTTTGCGGTGGTGGGGCGATGCGCCATGGGCTCGAATGCCGTCGCGGTGGGCCTTCGTAGGGTAGCCTGCATTGCGCTCCCACTGGTAATGTGGGTGTTCTGTGGCCAATTCTCTCATCAGCTCATCCCTATACGTTTTTGCCAAGACCGATGCGGCCGCGATATTTTGATAGGTAGCATCCCCCTTGACCTGGCAGTGATACGGAATATCCCCATATGGTTTGAACCTGTTGCCGTCGACAGCGATGAATTGGGGCACTACATCTAATTTCTCAATGGCCCTGTGCATGCCCAAGATGCTGGCATTTAAAATATTGATCTCGTCAATCTCTTCCGGGCCGACATGCACCACGGCCCAAGCCACGGCTTCCTTCTCAATCAAGGGTCGTAAAAGGTTGCGCTGCTTCTCGGTGAGCTGCTTGGAATCGTTCAACAAATCATTCTTAAAATCCGGCGGTAAGATCACCGCTGCTGCCGTCACAGGCCCGGCCAAACAGCCGCGTCCCGCTTCGTCAGTGCCGGCTTCCACGACCTCTATGGGACTGTGTTGAAGCTTCATTCGCTTGCTGATTTTAGAACTTTGAGCCAAAGGGCGGCGCTAGCTGACCAAGTGAATTGGCCCCCGCGAATCAATCCTTTTTCAGACCAATTTTCCCCGCCTTCACCCGTCGTTCCCGACCCGCTGGCCATCGCCTCGAGCCCATCGGCCCAAGCTTCGACATCGAATGTGGGTAGCAATATCCCAGCATCTCCAACCACCTCCGTTAAGGCGCTGTTGTTTGAGGCCATCACGGGCGTGCCACATTGCATGGCTTCCACGACGGGTATGCCAAATCCTTCCATCGCACTCGGCATACAGAAAGCTATGGCCCCGCGGTAGAGTTGTTCAAGCGCATCGTCTTCCAACCTTCCCAACCATTTTACCGTGTCCAAGTGTTTCAGATCGCCCATGGCACTTTCGAAAATTGGATCCTTAAAATGAGCGTTTCCCGCAATGTTCAAAAGGTAGCCTCGGCGCTCCGGATGTTTCTCCAACCACAGGTCCCAAGCTTTCAAAAGGGTAATTAAATTCTTGCGGGGGGTGAGGGCGCCTACGGCACAAAAATAATTTTCTTCAAAGCGAGACTCTCCAGGTGACATGGGTCGCTGAGGAGCATTCGGCGTCACCACAATCTTCCCGGCAGCGACCCCATAAGTCTCCACCAAATCCCTCGCGCTCCACTCACTCACCGTAAAGAGCTGCTCCGCCATCCGGGCGCCGCGTCGGATGTGCGTGCGGTAATAACGTCCCACATGGGGCGGAATCCACTCCGGGTGGTGCTCAAAATTCAGGTCGTGGATGGTGAGCCATTGCTTGATTTTGGTGCGGGCAGGCAAGCCGTCCGGTGACCAATAACGCGCGGCGCCCCAACGATTCAGGGCGACCGGCACACCTATGCTGTTCCAATACCACCACAACCAAGGGTGGCGGGCAGGAGGGAGGACGAGCTTGTGGGTGATGTTGGGGGCGTTAAGAAAAGAGAATTGGTCCCTCATTCCCTTCATCGCAGAAGGGCGGTCCCACAACAGCAGAAATTCGTGTTCCATTGCGGCGGGTAGGATTTGCTCGAGCATGCGCAAGGTGTATATCCCTGTGCCTTCGAGCTTGTTTGGCAAAAGCCACCGTACGTTCACCGCAATTTTCATGGCTTAAATGTACAAAAGTGCGCCGCTGTAGCGTTAGATAAGCGGTATATTCGCACCCAACTCGCTACATAACCATGATTCAGCGTATCCTTCAATTCTTAAAGGATCCCACGGCTGCCACTTTAGCCAAGGGAAGCAGCGTCGTGCTCCTCTTCAAAATCATTGGCGCCCTTGGGGGCTATGTGCTACTGTGGTCCTTAGGCCAAGCGGGAGGTGAGAAGGCAGTGGGTGTATACGAGGTGGCCTTCACACTGATCCTTATTGCCTCGACGGTGGGGCGCTGGGGATTGGATACGGTGTTGGTGAAGGAATTGGGCAAAACCGAGCTTGGGGATGCCCCGTCGCGTGGACTCTATGGACACATATTTGCACGCGTGCTGGCCATTACCGCCGCCCTGTCCATCTTGACCTTCTTTGCAGCCGAAGCGCTGACCGAACTCTTTTTCAATCAAACTCCCGTGGGTGTCTTGCGCACCGCATCGCTGACTGCCCTGCCCTTTACCCTTATGCTGCTGAATGCGGAGGCCTACCGCGGATTACACAAGCCGGTGCTGTTTAGCATTAATCAGCACGGTACTGTTTACCTCATCCTCGCCGCCTTGCTTTGGTGGGTGCCGATGGAGAGTGCGGGTTTTGATGCTCAAGGCAGTGCCCAATTCGCTTTGCTCCTCCTCCTCGGCATTAGTAGCGCTTTTGCCTTGCTCTCGACCGTGCACGTGATTTCGTTGTGCGAGCGCAAGCCGTGGCGCGGCGCAGCGCTCGCAGGAAACCTCATGAAAGTGGCCACCCCAATGCTTATTTCATCTGCACTTTTCTTGGTCATGAGCTGGTCCGATACCCTCATGCTCAGTTATTTCCTCGAAGAGGATGAAGTAGGCGTGTACCGCATTGTCTTTAAGATTGCCACCCTCATCACCTTTGCCCAATTCGCCCTCAACACCGTCGTCGCCCCAATGATTTCAGGGCTCCACAATGGCGGTTCCAACATGTCACTGCTCGCGCAACGCATCGCCACATTGAATTTGATTACCGCCGGCCCCATTTTCTTCGGCATTATCGCCCTAGGGCCGTTCCTCATCGGCCTCTTTGGCGTCAATGATCCCTGGACCGCCTATCCTTGGTTGGTGATTTTAGCATGTGGCCAATTAGCCAATGCCTTCGCCGGACCCGTGCTCAACATTTTGAACATGACCGGATACGAGAAAAGTGCACAAAACACCATGCTCGTCGTGGCCACCCTCAACATTATCCTCAACGCCGTGCTCATTCCTGCCTTTGGGCCGGGAGGGGCAGCCGTCGCCACTGCCTTAACCATGGTGGGTTGGAATATTTGGGCGGGGGTGCTGGTCTACCGTTTCCATGGAATTATCACCGTGCCATTCTTGGCGAAAAGAAGTCGATCATGAGTGCTGTAGCGAACGTATTCCTCATTGGCGCCGCAAAAGCCGGAACCACCGCACTGGCGGATATGTTGGCCCAGCACCCGCACATCGCCGGCATGCCTATTAAGGAGCCCGGACACTTCTGCACGGACCTGCGCCCCAAAGTATTTTCCAAATCCTACAAGCGATTGATTCAATGGAACGAGGCGGATTATTTTGCTGAGGCCGAATTAAAGGAACGTCATATTGGTTTTGTTGAAGAGCGCAGTCATTACCACCGATTGTGTCAACAAGCCCAAGCAGCAAAGCCCGAAGCCACACATATTCTGGATGCGTCCACGGCGTATTTGTATAGTGCGCCGGCCGTGAAAGAATTGGCCCATTACAATAACAAAGCAAAAATCATTGTCCTATTGCGCAACCCGATCGACCGTGCTTGGAGTCATTACACGATGGCATTGAAGTACGGTATGGAAAGCGAGGCGCCATTGGCGGCCTTCCAGCGTGAGGCGACGCTAGAGCGGGCTCAATGGGGTAGGGATGAGTGCTATCTGGAGTTGGGCTATTACGCACAGCAGCTCAAACGTTGGAAGGAGAAATTTGGAGAGAAGCATTTGCTGGTGGTCTTTCACGAAGATTTGAAAAACACGCCACAGAAGGTCCTCAACCGCATTACAGAGTTCTTGGACTTACCTACTTTTGTGGCAACTAAAGCGAAGGCGACAAACGAAGGTTCCGTGCCAAAATACCCGAAAATGAATGCCCTAGGCATGCGGGTGGTGGCGCCCATTCGTGAGAAGCTGCCGAAGGAGATGATCAGTGCGATGAAAAAAGTGCTGCAGGACAAGGCGCCGGATTTGGACGACGATGTCGCCCGCTGGTTGAAACAACATTATAATGAGGAGATGGCAGAATTGGCCACTCTACTAAATTTGAATTTAACTCACTGGAAATAAGCTATGGAATACAGTAGTGCTAATTTGATTTCGTTTTTCTACACCCATTGGAAGAAGCTGATGGTTGTGCCGTTTTTGGCCATGGTGGTTGCGGTCGTGTTCAGCGGTCCCCAATTCGTCAAACCCCTGTTCGAATCTCAGGTCATCCTTTTCCCATCGACCACCAACTCGGTGTCAAAGGCCCTCCTGCCCCAATCTAACGGCTATGGTGATGAGGATATCTTCGAATACGGCGATGAACAACAGGCCGAACAATTGCTGCAAATCCTGAGCTCTGGAGAAATTCGCGACAGTGTGATTCAGAAATTCGACTTGATGAACCACTACGACATTGATCCAGATTCAGATTACCCACGCACAAAGCTGTTCAAGGAGTACGAGAACAAAATTGAATTTCAACGCACCCAGTTCATGTCTGTGGAGATCAACGTGCTAGATACCGACCCGCAAATAGCTGCTGATATTGCGAATTACATTTCGAAGCTGGTCGATAAGGTAAAGCGTCGCGTGGCCCGTGGCCGCGCCGAAATGGGATTGGAAATCGTCAAGAACGAATACCACAGCCTGCAAAATGAGGTCCAAACCATGGAGGATAAAATCACTGAATTGCGCTATAAAGGGGTTCATGATTACGAAAGTCAAAGCGCCGTATTTAATGAGCAGTATGCCATCGCTCTTGCCGAAGGTGCTCCGCAAAGCCGCATAAAGGAATTGGAACGTCGCCTAGATACCCTCGCGAAATACGGAGGTAAATATGTAGCCATCCGCGATGAGCTCCAATTGCTCAAAGAGGAAGAGGTGAAGTTGAAAACTAAGTTCGACCAAGCGAAAGTGGATGTCAACCAAAACCTTCCTGCCACCTTCAAGGTTGATGCTGCACGTCCTGCAGAGCGCAAGACGTATCCAAAACGCAGCATTTTAATATTAGCTGTAGGCTTCGCAACCTTCATCTTGATGTCATTCTTCTTGATGGTCCAAGGCACCTTAAACGAACTTCGCGGCAAGTCCTAAACCGTGTTAGGCATTAGCCAAATATCAAATCGTTGGCTCGCCATCATTGGTCTGGTAACCTTACCGTTGGTGGGGCTGGCCGTAGCCTATGAATTTTGGTACGCCTTCCTGTTGCCGCCAGCTTTATTGGTGGTATGGATGACCTTGTACCGATTAGATTGGGCCATGTGGTTCATCGTCTTTGCGACGCCGGTCTCCATCAACCTCACGGATCTAACCGGAGGAGCTGGTCTTTCTTTGCCCACGGAGCCCATGCTTGTGCTGGTCACTTTCATCGCATTGATCAAAATGGCCCTCCTCGGGGAGTTTGACCGCAAAATCATACAACACCCCATCTCCATAGCCATCTATATCTACCTGGCTTGGATGCTCTTTACAGCCATTACGTCCCAATTACCTTTAGTATCGCTAAAGCAATTGGCCACACGCATATGGTTCATAGTTCCTTATTACTTCGTTTTGGCCCACCTATTCTTGAAGAGCGACCGCAACAAACTCACTTTCCTGTGGCTCTTCCTGATCACCCTCACCGTTGCGGCCATCTATACCCTGGTCATTCACAGCCAATACGGCTTCACTAAAAAGACATCCACGTGGGTGATGTTCCCGCTATTCAAAGAGCACACCTCCTACGGCGCCGTTCTAGCTATGATGTACCCTGCGGCCCTTTATCTCACCTTTAGAAAGAGCAGTTGGGGTTTCAATGCCGTTGCAGGCGCGATGCTCGCCATACTAACCTTAGCCACGGTATTAAGCTATACCCGCGCCGCCTGGCTATCATTAGTGGGAGCAGGTGCTGTGTATTTGGTGTACCTCTTTCGCTGGTCCAAAACCACAGTATGGTCCCTCGCAGGTATTGCGGTCTTAATCGCCGCATTGAATTTTTCTTGGATCTCTTCTAAGTTTGAAAGAAATAGGACCGATTCGTCCGACGATCTCAACGAACACGTGGCCTCAGTGACAAACGTAAGTACCGACGCCTCCAACCTCGAGCGGATCAACAGATGGAATTCCGCCATACGTATGTTCAAGGACCGACCAGTCCTGGGCCACGGTCCAGGAACTTACATGTTCCTCTACGCGCCTTATCAAAAGCCGTCGGAGAAAACGATAATTTCCACCAATGCCGGAAACCGCGGCAATGCGCACAGTGAATACCTTAGTCCGTTAGCGGAATCAGGAGTTATGGGCTTATTAACCTTCCTTGGTTTAATCATCACAGTTATTGTTGTAGCAGTCAATTCTTACGCGCGAGCATCCTCCCCGTTCTTAAAATCCTTGATTCGCGTCGCATTCCTAGGTCTCATTACCTACTTCCTGCACGGCTTCCTCAACAACTTCCTAGATATGGATAAGGCCAGTGCACCCTTCTGGGGATTCTTCGCGCTGCTTGCTTCAATTTCTATCCATTCTAGGACCGAATCAAGCAACTTGCGTTAATTATAATAGTGTTATGATTTTCGCTTATCTCAAGAAAAGTCTCACACGAGACACCTCAATTCTTGAGGAATTCGAAAAAAAATGAGATAAAACCTTATTTATTGCGGTTAACACTTGCATAATATTAGGAATAGTCTCAATTTTAGCATTGCTTAACATACGTTTAACAGAAAAACAGGTACAATGAAGAACAAATTGTCACTGTGGTCAGTGTTGGCTTTCATGCTTACTGTAAACTTTGCGATTGCGCAATCAGTTTCAGGGGTAGTTAGCGACGCTGGTTCAGGAGAACCACTACCAGGGGTAGCGGTATCAGAGAAGGGTTCTAACAATGCAACTCTAACTGACTTTGATGGTAAGTTTACCATCAACGTTGGCGAAGGCGCAACGCTAGTATTCTCTTCTATGGGTATGGAAACGAAAGAAGTTGCTGCAACTTCTGATTTCCTACAAGTTTCACTTGATGGTACAAGCCAAAACCTTGACGAGGTGGTTGTAACAGCATTGGGTATTTCTCGTGAGAAGAAATCCCTAGGTTACGCTACACAAGAAGTTGATGGTGCGGAAGTAACTAAGGTGAAAGATGCAAACTTCGTAAACAGCTTGAGCGGTAAAGTCGCTGGTGTTGAAATCAAGAGTTCAGGTACTCTTGGTGGATCTGCCAACGTGGTGATCCGTGGTTACAAGTCTTTGACTGGTAACAACCAGGCTCTTTTCGTTGTTGATGGTGTGCCAATCTCGAACGCAACAGGTAACAGCGGAAACGTTGCTAGCGGTCGTGGTGGTTACGATTACGGTAATGCTGCCATGGATATCAACCCTGAAGATATTGAGAACATCTCTGTATTGAAGGGTGCGGCTGCAACTGCGATCTACGGATCACGTGCTGCAAATGGTGTAGTTATGATTACTACCAAGAGCGGTAAAGCTTCAGGTGGTAAGAAAACTTTGGGTGTTACTGTAAACACTGGTGTAACTGTAGGTTCGGTAAACCCAGATACTTGGGTTCGTCACCAACAATCTTACGGTCCAGGTTACGGTCCTTTCTACGGTCCTAATTACCACTACTTAGCGAATGGGGATAGTGTATTTATTGATGCACGTGCAACTCCATACGATGTAGATGGTGATGGTACTTACGAATTGACAGTGCCAATGGGTGAGGATGCTTCTTGGGGTCTTGCTGTTGATCCAAGTCTTCAGATTTACGACTGGGAATCTATCCACCCGCTATCAACTCAATACGGTCAGTCAAGAGCTCATACTGCTCCAGGTGCTGGAAATGATGCAATGTCATTCTGGCAACAAAGCGTTACTCGTAACAACAACGTTTCGATTGACGGTGGTGGTGAAAACTCTTCTTTCCGTCTATCAGCGACTGATTTCACTCAATCAGGTATCGTTCCTGGTTCTGAAATCAAGCGTAGCAACGTGAGTTTCAGTGGTCGTTTCAACGCTTCAGACAAATTGACTGTAAGCGCTAAAGCAAACTACGTGAAGCAAGATGGTAAAGGTCGCTACGGTACTGGTTACGATTCACGTAACCCTAACCAAAGCTTCCGTCAGTGGTACAACGTATTGACCAACATGACTTCACAACGCGAAGAATACGAGAACTCTGGTGCAAACATCACTTGGAACCCTTACGGTTACGGTGCTGCTGCTCCTTACAAGCCTCACTACTTCGATAACTTCTACTTCTCTGCCCTTGAAAATTATGCAACTGATACGCGTAACCGTATCATTGGTAACATCATGGCAGAATACCAAATTAACGACTGGTTGAAATTGACAGGCCGTATGTCTGCTGATACTTACTCTGAGTTGCGTGAAGAGCGCATCGCAGTTTCATCTGTAGATGTGAGCCGTTACTCTCGCAACAACCGCAACTTCACTGAGCGTAACAATGATTTGTTCTTGAACTGGAACAAGTACTTCGGTACGGATGGTGAAATTTCTTTTGCGGGTATGTTGGGTTACAACTCACGTCGTACTTCATTCAGCTCTATTGGTGCTGCAACTAACGGTGGTTTGGTTGTTCCTGGCGTTTACGCTTTGAGCAACTCTGTAGCTGCTCCAGCTGCTCCAGGTGAGAGTGAATACCAGATCGGTGTTGATGGTATCTTCGGTCAGGCTTCTTTCGGCTACAAGAATTTCTTGTACGTTGACTTGACTGCTCGTCAAGATCAATCATCTACCCTTCCTGTTGCAAACAACACTTATCTATACCCATCTGCGACATTGTCGTTGATCTTCTCTGAACTTGTTGATATTGACGGTTTGGACTTCGGTAAGGTTCGCTTGAATTATGCTTCTGTAGGTTCTGATGGGCCTGCTCAAGCTTTGGTTGATGCTTACGGTATCGGAACACCATTTAACGGTGTAACTTTGGCGTCTGCTCCATCGACTCAGCGCAATGCTGGTCTTCTTCCTGAAGTCACAGTAAGTACTGAGGCTGGTTTGGAATTGAAGTTCTTGAAAAACCGTGCTGGTTTGGATTTGAGCTTCTACAACTCTTCTACTTACAACCAGATTCTACCTGCTCAAGTATCATCAGCAACAGGTACTTACTACAAGTATGTGAACGCTGGTCAGATTGACAACTCAGGGGTTGAATTGAGTGCTTACTTTACTCCAGTAAAAACGAGCGACTTCCAGTGGGATGTGAACTTGAACTGGTCACGCAACCGCAACAACGTTGTTGAGTTGTTTGGTGATTCACAAACATTGCTTCTTGCTTCTGTACAGGGTGGTATCAACATTACTGCTCGTGTAGGTCAGCCTTACGGTACTTTGGAAGGAACTACTTTCCAGAGAGACGCTGCTAGTGGTGCGCCAATCGTTTACGAATGGTCAAGCTGGAGAGGTGGTCACCGCTACTTACGTGGTGATGTAGGCGCAGTAGGAAACATCCAGGCAGATTGGAGAGGTGGTATTAACAACAGCTTCTCTTACAAGAATATCACGTTCTCTGCTTTGATCGATGCACAAATGGGTGGAAACTTCTTCTCATTGGATACTTGGTACGGTTACGGAACAGGTGTTTACGACTTCCAAGCAGGAACTAACTCTAACGGTCATACAATCCGTGACTACACTGAAAACGGTGGTGGTATGTCTTGGGCTGATGTTCAAGCGTCTAACCCACACGTAGAGACTCCTATTCTATGGGACGGTGCCACTGTTGATGGCGACGGAAACCCTGTAGGTTCAGGCTCACCAGATGCTAACTTGATGATGTACATGAACGGTTACGGTAACACTCTAGGTTGGGCCTTGGCTCCAAACGAGTTGCACGTATACGATGCATCATTCGTGAAATTGCGTGAGGTTGCATTGACTTACCAAGTACCAACTAGCCAGTTGGGAGATCTTCCAGTTGCTGGTGTAGATGTAAGCTTGGTCGGTCGCAACTTGGCAATCCTGTACAAGAACACTCCTTACTCTGATCCAGAAGCTGGTTTGAGTGCAGGTAACGTACAAGGATACCAAAGTGGTGCATACCCAACTTTGCGTGAAGTAGGTTTGAACTTGAGAGTTAAATTCTAAGAAGTAATTGAGATATGAAAAAGTTATTATTTGCTGCAGCTGCAGCACTCGCAATCACTTCTTGTACTAGCGATCTAAGCGACTTAAACAAAAACGGCAAAGCTCCTGAGAGCGTACCTTCTGGTGCCTTGTTTGCCAACGCAGTAATGGGTTACTACGATTTTGACGCTGTACAAAATGTGAACTTGAACAACTTGCGTCTTTGGTCTCAGCACTGGACGCAGACTACATACGTCGACGAGTCAAACTTCAATTTGAACGAGCGTGATGTTAACGGTAGCACTTTCTTTAACATGTATGTTACGGTAATCCGTGACTGTGAAGAAGCACGTACTGCTGTAATGAATGGACCAGAAAGTGCAGCTGCGAAAGCTGCTTCTGTTGCTGCTATTGAAGTAATGGAAGTAATGGCATACCAGTACTTGGTGGATTTGTTTGGTGATGTTCCTTATTCTGAGGCATTGAGCGAAACAAACGTTCCTAAGTATGATGCTGGTTCTACGATCTACGCGGACCTTTTGGCTCGTTTGGATGCTGCTACAGCTGACCTAAGTGGTTCAAACACTTTCGGTTCATCTGATATCATCTATGGTGGTGATGCTGCTGCTTGGAAGAAAGCTGCTAACTCTTTGATGTTGCGTATGGCTGTTCGTATGATTGGATACGACGCTGCTGCTGCAAAATCTTGGGGTGAGAAAGCTATCGCTGGTGGTGTATTTACATCTTCTGCTGATGATATGCGTTTGTTCTACTCTTCAGCGCCTCCTCATACTCATCCGATGTGGGTAACTTTGGTTCAAAGTGGTCGTACTGACTACGTTGCCTCAGCGACTCTAGGTGATGTATTGAACGGTTTGTCTGATCCACGTCGTGCAGGTTTCTTTAAGAACTTGGGCGGTTCAGATTCAGTAACTGGTGCTCCTCATGGATTCCAAGTAAACTATTACGACTACTCACAGCCAGGAACTGCGTTGGAAGATCCAACTTGGTCTCACGCTGCGATCAGCTACGTAGAAGTTGAGTTTTTGATGGCTCATGCTGCTGTTGCAGGTTGGGCAGGTGCTAGCGATGCTGCTACACACTACGAGAACGGTATCCGCGCTTCTATCGAAGAGTGGGGTGGTTCATCTGCTGATGCTGATGCTTACATGATGCACCCTATGGTTGCATTTAGCTCTACTACTGCTGCAACACAAATCGGTGTTCAGAAGTGGATCGCTATGTACAGCAACGCGTTCGAAGCATATGCTGCCGTACGTATGTATGACCTGCCTATGCAAACAGCTGCTTTGGTTGGTACCGTAACCCCTGCACGTTACAGCTACCCATTGGACGAGTATTCTTTGAATACTACAAACGTTCAAGCGGCTGCTGCTAACTACGGTGGTGACGATACATTCGCTAAAGTATTCTGGGACATGTAATTCGTACCTGAATTCTATACATAAGGAACCCGCGCCTCCGGCGCGGGTTTTTTTATTTCTCAAATTTTGGAGCCCAAAATTTTTTACCTTCTCGGGGAGATAAACCGATGCGCTATGAAAAGATCAGTTCTACTTCTACTAACCATTTGCTTGAGCCCTATGGGCTTCGCGCAAGACTATAAGGCCCAATTCCTTTCTGCATTCGAAAGCGGCAATGATTCTATCCAACGTGTGGTATTGGACCAATGGAAATTGGCCGCCCCGGAAGAGGCGGAATACTATGTGGCAGAATTCAATTACCATGTGAATTTGGCCCTCAGTGAAGTTATGGGTATCCTGCCGGACCCCCCGCAAGGTGATGCT
>Ga0222715_10000413_pt1 | contig 42334 bp, 53 predicted proteins | sample C33_9DmetaG_FD_165056 | JGI IMG/M metagenome (GOLD analysis project Ga0222715, IMG submission 165056) | Estuarine water microbial communities from San Francisco Bay, California, United States - C33_9D | ecosystem: Environmental > Aquatic > Marine > Unclassified | place: USA: California...
TACAACTGAGACCTTTGATCCCTTTAGAACAGATGGTAGACAGGTAGAAGAGTTCGGAGACTATGATGATTATGTCGAAGAGACTACCGAACAGAAAGCAGTCAGCAATGACCCAGCAGATAAATACCAACAGATTCGCTTTGATAGGCGGAATGTAAATTATTATTTGGACTCTGAAGGATACTTTGTTCTTCAGGTAAATGGAAACCACACATACTCTGGACCTGTATAAAGAGAACCAACAATGGCAGAATTTAGACTTGGCAGACTGAAATTTAACTGGCGCGGAGCATGGGTAGGTTCCACCGCGTATGTTATCGACGATATCATTAGATTCGGGGCGAATTCCTATGTCTGCATTGGGAACCATACTTCCCAAGCCCTCGCCGCAAACTTCCCTAGCGATGCTGCCTATTGGCAACTCCACACAGGTGGTTTTGACTACGCTGGAGACTTCAATATAAGTACAGCATATGTTGTAGACGATATCATCAAGGAAGGTGGTAACCTCTACATTTGTACCAACCAACACACATCTACTGGCGTAGCAAGTGCATGGTACTCTACAGACTATCCCCTGCATTGGCAGTTATTCCAGGAAGGTCTGAACTTTAGAGGTGCCTTTGCCACTGACAGCTATTATGGCATCAACGATGTCGTGTCTTTTGGTCCAAGATACTATCGTTGTACCGCTCCATTCACCGTTGCTGGTGACATTGATACTGAACTCACCGATCCTGCTGGTATTGGATCTGATCGTTTCTATCCTCCCTCCGCAAACTTTGATGAGTTCTCTCAGGGTCTGAGCAATCAAGGACAGTACATGTCTACTGCCAGATATCAAAGAGGTGATATCGTTGAATATACTGGAGCAACTTATGTTGCTATTGGCACCAATCCTTATGGTGCTCAACCTAATCAGAGCACAAATCAGTGGAAGTTCCTGAACCTGGGTATCGGCACTGGCGGTGCTGGTCAGTGGGATGAGACTGTAGTATATTCCAAGGGTCAGATTGTTCGCTTCGGTGGTAACACATATCAAGCTGACCAACTTGTCATCCCTCAGTTCTCTAGACCAACTGGAGCAGCTCAAACCACCGTCGATGAAGGTCTGAACGGATGGTCTCTGCTGTCCCGTGGAACCAACTGGACTGGCACTTATTCGACATCTACCAAGTATGAAATTAATGATCTGACTGAGTACAGTTCTTCCACTTACATCTCTGTTGCTTCTAGCAATACTAATAGCACTCCTGGTACTGATGTTACCAGATGGCAGGCATTCGCTATCGGTGATAGCGCAGCACTGCTGACCACTAAGGGTGATATTCTCACTAGAAACGCTGTTGGTCCCACCAGACAGGGTATTGGTACACAAGGTACATTCCTGAGAGTATCTTCTTCTGATGAAGTTCAGTGGGAATATCCTGGTATTCGTACTAAGGTTTACTATGTTGACGCTCAGCAGGGTAGCGACAGCAATGTTGGTCTGACTCCTGACGCTGCATGGGGAACAATCTCTTATGCATCTACTGCTGCAAATAGAGTAGTTAATGTTACTAACTTTGTTTATGATGAGAGCTCAGGTGTCTCTACAGTTACTGTAGACGCTGGTCACGGTCTCTTTGAAAGAGGGGATGTTAGACTCGCTGGTATTTCCTTCACTTGTGCTACTGAGCACGCTGGTGTTACCACCACTATCTTCCCTGATGGAACACAAGGTTTCTACTTTAAGGTAGGGAGCATCATTGACTCCACTACCTTTACGACTAATGTGGGTCCTTCGACCATCGCTCACACTTATGTCTCTGGTGGTACTGTAACGGACGCCTCTCCAGTTATCCTGAAGTTGTCTGCTGGTGCATTCTCTGAGCAACTTCCTATTGTTCTGCCTAAGAACTTCTCCATTGCTGGTGATGTTCTGAGAGGTTCTACAGTTCAACCTGCTTCTGGTCTCTCCACTGACGGTGTAACTCCTAACTCTCGTCAGACGATGTTCTTCGTCTCTGACGCTACCACGGTTCAGGCAATTACACTCCGTGGTCTGGAAGGTTTCGATTACGATACTCTTGATCCTTTCAACACCGATAAATGGCAGATTAAGACTGGTATCGGTTCCACTGCATGTGGTGTCTACTTCAGACTGAACCCTGAGACTCCTATCCTTGAGCGTTCTCCTTACATTAAGGACTGTACTGCCTTCTCCGATCTTGCTACTGACGGCACTGGTCATGGTGGTGCTATCGGTATCTTCATTGAAGGTGGTGTCCACGAACCTAAGGCAAAACCTGCTGGTGAGGGTAGAGGTGGTAAGTCGATGGTATTCGACGCCTTTACTAACATCCACTCTGGTGGTGTAGGATTCTTCCTGGAAGACGATGCTCTTGCTGAGATTGTATCCTCCTTCACATACTACTGTGCCTTCGGTTATGTTTCCGACGACGGTTCTGAGATCAGATCTCTGTCTGGTAACAACTCCTACGGTGATTACGGTGCAATCGCTGTTGGATTCTCTACCCTTGAGGTTGCTAGAACTGGTTACCTGTACGGCGACAAACTGGAACTGATTGTTGGTACTCCTGTAGGTACTCTGGCAGTCGGTGCTACCATGCGTGGTACTCAGTCTGGTGCTCGTGCTGAACTGACTAACGATCAGCAGTCTGGTGAGCAAATCTACTTCAAGTACTTTGCTGGATTCGGTAACCCCGATGGTGCTAACGGTGCTGTTGGTGTTGGTACTACCGTCTTCGTTCCTGGTGAAATTGTTGAGGTTGACTCTGTTGGTGCTGGTGGTACTGGTTTCTTCCAGATTAAGTCTACTTCTAACGCTGTCTCTGGTCAGAAGGACATTCTGCTTGAGATCGCTGGTCTGAGTACAACACCTAAGGTTGGTGATGCTCTTGGATTCACCACAGTCGGTGCTGGACACTCTGACTTCACTACCTACATCATCAGAACTGTATCCAACTACAATTCTGGAACTGGTCGTGCTACGATCAACATTGCTCCTGGTAAGGGTTCTGCACCTGCATCGTTGGATCTTCAGGCATTTAACATGAGAACGAACTTCTCCAAGGTTCGTCTGACTGGTCATGACTTCCTTCTGATCGGTACAGGTAATACTTCACTGACTAACTATCCTAATGTCAATGAGAACAATGCTTCTCAGGGCAACGAGACCAATGTTAGAAACTCTGGTAAGATCTTCTTCGTCTCTACTGACCAAGGTGGTAACTTCAGAGTTGGTGACTTCTTCTCCGTTAACCAGTTAACTGGTGCTGCTACCCTGGACGCCTCCGCGTTCAACCTGGCAGGTCTGACTGAACTGAGACTGGGTGCTATCGGCGGTCAGGTTGGTGAGGCAGTTAACGAATTCTCGTCTGATGAAACTCTGGGTGGTGACTCTAACACTGCATGTCCTACTGAGAGAGCAACTCGCGGATTCCTGACTCGCGGTAAGATGGACAATACCTCTGGTATCATTGTTCCTCCTCGTGGTCCTCAGTCTCAACGCCCAACTGGCGTTGATCTCCTGGAAGGTGGTCTCCGCTACGATACTGACGCTAACAGTTTCGAGTTCTACAACGGCACAGCATGGTTGTCTATGGGATCATACGCTAATGTCGATGTCAGCGGAAATGGTACAACCCTTGCTAACAGACAGCAAGCATTCTGTAACACCTCTGGTGGTGGATTCACAATTACTCTGCCTGCATCTCCTGTTAAGGGTGACTCGGTTAGAATCTTTGATACTAACAAGACATTCGATTCTAACAACCTGACGATTGCTAGAAACGGTAACCCAATCATGGGCGACAATGCTGACCTGACAGTTTCTACCGAGGGTGCTGCTTTTGAAATGGTCTTCTTTGATGGCACACAAGGTTGGAGAATCATCACCGTCTGATTCTTGTACTGGGGAGGGCAACCTCCCCTATTTTTCGTTATGATTTTACTAAATACTAATAACGAACCACCATTTACGATATAAAGAGTAATGGCAAATTATCAAAGTTATAAAAAGATTCAGGGTGATCAGGCGATCATCGCCAATTCAATTGGACCTGCCCAGGTAACTGGCATCTCCACAGGTCTAGTATCTAAGTGTTATTTTTACAATAGATGCTGGTGGACTGTCAGTAATGGAGGTTGCTGTTACCTCTGGACTGTTCCACAAGGAACCACCACTATCCAATGGGAAGTCGTAGCTGGTGGCGGCAGTGGCGGTCCTGGACGCTGCTGTACTGGTGGTTACCACCCTGGTGGTTCTGGTGCCTATGGTACAAAGATCCTTCAAGCTAATAAGGGTAACTTCGCAGCAGGTTGTCAGTACACTATTTGTGCTGGTGGTACAACTCGCTGCTCCTGTTGCGGTTGCTGCACTGGTCAATCTGGATGTGGATTCTGTGGATGCGTATCCTATGTCCAAGGATCTGGTCTGAGTAACTTCTGTGCTAGAGGCGGTTCATGGGGTCACCACAAGTGCGCTAGTTGGTGCTACACTTGTAAGATGATTTCCCAGTGTAACTGGTGTAACAACGAAACTCTTTCCTGCGTCTGCAACATCTCGCAGGGAACCATGGGCGACTTTGCTCTTAGTGGTACAACCAGTGGTGAGGTTGCTAACCAGTACTGTAACACTGAGCACATCCCCTACGCTGGTGGTACTCCTGGTCCTTACAGTGTAACTCTTGCTAAGGGTCGTGCTAAGTGTGGTACAGGTAATGTTCGTGGTTGCTGCTACGGTCACTCTCTCTTCCCAGGCGGCGGTGGATTTACCGCTGGTACTGAAGGTTCCGACTGCTGGGGAGATTATGGTGCAGGTGGACTCGTCGTTCTGACCTATTGGCAGTAATTCTAAATATCACACAGGAGGACCAAAAGTAAAATGGCACATCACATCACAAGAAACTGTTTATACCCAGTCCCTACTGATTGGATGGGACAAGACCAAGATGATGATAATGTTGGATGTTGTTGTTATGAAGGACCAGACATCATTCGCTGCTGGTACTTCTTAAACGACGATGGAACTAAGAGTTCTAGACTTTCTAGAACCTGGGAACTTTCTGATCCTACATATCCATCCATTATTCCAGTTGATGTCTACGAAGTAGATCTGGATGCTACTAGGTATCCTCTTCATGCTTCTGCTATCCATGGTTGCATTCATGGACCAGAGTTCATTGAAGTACAGTGTGGACCAGCAGAAGATCCAAATCCTAAGATTGCGGATCCAACTCATCTGCATGAAGCATATGATATGAAATCTTTCTACTGGGATCCAAATGCCAATGATGGAGAAGGTGCTTGGAGCACCCCTCAATTCTCTACCACAATGAATGATGGTGTAGATGATGGATCTTTTGGTTGGGATTGGGTAAGAGAGCTTAGAAATAAGCATCTTTCTGGTAGCGATAATAGAATTCCTGCAGACGCTCCTGAAGGTTTCGGTAATGCTTGGAGAGAGTATCGCCAGAAGTTAAGAGATCTTCCTGACGCTTGGGCTGGTGTAGGAACTGCTACTCACCTGATTGTTTGGCCTAGAGATCCTGAACAGCAAGAGTTTGATAGAAAAGAGGCACTCGATCCCCCACATCTCAGAGAATGAAAACAAAATTGACCTTTTAATTTCAAGATTCTGGGAAAAAATTTCCCAGAATTTTTTTTGTCCTATACCTTTTTGAAACATGTTTGAAGTAAATGACGAACTTGATGTAAAGATCGCAGTAGATATCGGTCCTCAAAAGAAACGAGCAATAGTAGTTGACAACTTCTATAAGAATCCAGATGAGGTTAGACAACTCTGTTTGGATTCTAAGAAGATTACTCCAGAAGAAAATCCAGAATTGATTAGCAGTCTCCCTGGTAATAGAGTTTTCGTTGATACTCGTGAGGTTCAATACAATCTAGAGAAGGTATTCTTTATGTTGTGTTTTGATCAAGACCTGTGGCAAAGACCATTTGATATTGATTATTTTCAATCTGAATGGGATAAGACTGGATTCATGTGCAATGTAATCAATGATTCTACATTGCTTAGAAATCCAAATGGAATTATTCCTCATCAAGATTCATATCCAATGCATATGAATCTCAAAGGTCAGTTTGGATCTGTAATTTATTTGAATACACCAGAGGAGTGTGCTGGTGGAACTAATCTTTATAGTTTCAATGGGCAAATGACTCTACCCGATAGAGGTAGAACTGGTATTCCTGTACCAGATAATGAAGAATCAATGACAGAAGAAGAGTTGTATAGACATATCAAAGGTAACATTGATGTCTCTCCTGAGTGGACTATTGAACATGAATTTGAAATGGTGTATAATAGATGTATCTTGTATGAAGCGGATGTTCTCCATGGTCAAAATGTAGATCTAGGAATGTTTACTGACTACGATCGCATAAATCAAGTTCTTTTTATGTGACTAAATAATTCGTTGATTAAAATAGCATGAGATCAAAAGCATTCTTTATCAATGGTGGAGCGGGTCGAGTAATCTGTTCCATCCCTGCCTTAGAAAAATACGCTGAAACACATGACGATTTTGTAATCGTCTGTGAAGGTGGAATGAATTTCTTCCAGGCTCATCCAGTCCTGCATAAGTATGCCTATGATTTCTGGCATAAAGGATTGTTTGAGGACAAACTCAAGATGCGCGATTGTGTAACGCCAGAACCTTATAGAAGGTGGCATTACTACAATCAGAAATGTAGTCTTGCACAAGCGTTTGATATGGAAATCAATGGGGTAGATGAACCTAGAGATCTTCCTGCTCCTAACATTAAGATTACTAAGTCTGAGGGTATTACTGCAATCAATACTGTAGAGAATATCAAAGCAGAGACAGGTAAAGATAAGGTAATTGTTGTTCAACCTTTCGGTAGAGGTGTTACTGACGCGGGTGGATACATTTTTGATCCATCCTCTAGAAGTTTTAATGTCTCTGATATTTCAGAGATTATCAATGATCTGAAGAAAGACTACACTGTCATCGTGATGAGTGAGTTTCCTTTTGAAACTGGTGAAAGTCCTTATTCACATGCTCTCCCCCAGGTTCCAGATGTTAGACTCTGGGCAGGAATTATTCAGTGTGCAGATCATTTCCTTGGATGTGATAGTGTTGGTCAGCATATTGCTAAAGCAGTTGGGACTACTGCTACTGCGGTAATTGGATCTACCTTCCCAGTTAATATTTCATATCCTGGAGATCCTACGATTGATATCGTTGATCTTGGTGAGGGTAAAAGAGTCTTTTCTCCAATCAGATTGACTGCAGAAGACTATCAAGATATGAATAATGATGAATGCATGAGTATGACTAAAGATGATATTAAGAATGTCATCTCTCTCTGTAGAAAGAGACTGGGTAAACCAGTTAAGGCAGAAGTAAAACCTAAGAAAGAACCAGTAGTAAAGAACTCGTGCTGTGATAATCCAGCGCACAATCATAATAAGGGGTTTGGTCAATGACACAATGGATTGCAGGTATGTCGAGAGGGCACAACGGTGGTGTGTGCCTTCTGAAAGATGGTGAAATTGTTTTCAACATCGAAGAAGAGAGACTGTCTCGTGCTAAGTATGATGGTGCTCCTCTGAGATCTCTGCAACTTATCGCAGAGTATACTGACAAGTTAGACTATCTTGTCATGTCTCATACTACACCCATCGAGCAGCACAAAATGCTCATGGATTATTGTGGTAACGATCCTTACTATGGTTTGTTACGCAAGATGGGATTGCTTCCTACCATTGAAGACTTTGGAAAGAGACCTGATAATGTAATCGATCTTGCTCGTATGCATCATAGGTTACATGCTGCATCTGCTTTCTACAATTCTGGATTCGAAACTGCAACTGCTGTTGTTGTAGATGGTGCAGGTTCTTGGACTCAATTTGGTCCGACTGAAAAGTTTATCGAAGACTATTGGGAAACAGAGACCATCTTTGATTGTGCTTATCCCGCAAAGTTTGATACTAAGTATAAGCATATTGGTACAAAGTTTGCTACACCAACTTGCTATTATAGAAACTTTGATGTTGGTTTCTGGTGCAACTGGGGAGAAGATACTAATTACGAGTCTCCCGAAAATGTAGACCATGAACTCTTTGCTACACCTAACTCTGGTATTGTAAAAACTTACGAAGGCGTTACCGAGTACTGTGGATTCCCTGCTATTGAGGCAGGAAAAACTATGGGACTTTCTCCTTATGGTAAAGATCCTGGTTATCTGCCACCCTATTTTGTTGATGATGGTTGCATCGATGTTCAGGTTGCCAATAGAATGGTATTCACTCCATACTATCCTAATGGGACAATCTATAATCTGCATATGATTCCTGAAGTTAGTAACATGGACAGGGAAGAAGGTCAGGCTCTCTATGATCTTCAGAACAGAAAAGATGCTGCATATATGATTCAGAAGGAAACGCAACAACAAGTTGCTAACCTTATCAGAAAGGCAGTTAGAATGACTGGCAACAAGAATGTTATTGTTGTTGGTGGATATGGTCTTAATTGTGTAGCAAACTACTACTATTTGGATGAACTGAAGGACGAAGGTATCAACCTTTATGTGGAACCAGTAAGTAATGATTCTGGAACTGCAATGGGTGCTGCTCTGTTCTGGCATCACTGGATTACGGGTGATACTAAGAGAAGAGAAAAGGCAGATAGTCTCTACCTTGGACCTAAGTATGAGTACAATAAAGGACAAATTACTCGTACCTGCAAGAAGTATGGTGCAGAATTAGTCGATGGATCTGATGAAGATGTAATTGATCTCATTACTAATAAAAACATCGTTGCTATGTTCCAAGGTAGATCTGAATCTGGTCCTCGTGCTCTCGGTAACCGTTCTATTCTGTATGATCCTCGTGATCCTAATGGTAAGGATCATGTTAATACCATTAAGCGTCGTGAGTTCTTCCGTCCCTTTGCTGGATCTATTCTAAAAGAGGATGTACATGAGTGGTTCGACCTTCGTGGTATGGATGAGACTCCTCACATGATGTACGCGGTTAACTGTCAACCTGGAATTGAGGAAAAGATTCCTTCCATTATTCATGAGGATGGCACCTGTCGTATTCAGACTGTGACTGAGAAACAGAATCCTAACTATCATAGACTGATCAGTAAGTTTAAGGAGAAGACTGGTTGTCCAATCCTGTTTAACACCAGTTTCAATCTTGGTGGTGAACCTCTGGTAGAAACTCTGGATGACGCTGTTCGTACCATTGCTAACTCTGATATTGAGTATCTGTATCTTCCCGAGTATGGTAAACTGATCTCAGTTAAGAATGACTAAGGTCTTTGTAAATGGGACCTTTGATATCCTTCACCGTGGGCATCTACAACTCCTAGAGTATGCTAGATCCCTCGGTGATGAGGTTGTCGTTGCCATTGATACTGATGAAAGAGTGCGCGAGAAGAAAGGTCCCACTCGCCCAATAAATACTGCCGAAGAACGGGTATACATGCTACAGAGTCTTAAGACCGTAGATCATGTATTCAAGTTCGGTTCCGATCAAGAACTAGAAAATTTGATAAAATTCTATCGACCTGATATAATGGTGGTAGGATCTGACTGGAAAGGAAAGTCAGTCATTGGTTCAATGTATGCAGCAGACTTACATTTCTTTGATAGATTAGAAGACTATGCGACTAGCAAGACAATACAATGTATTATTGATCGGGGATAGTTGTACCGATGAATGGGTCTATGGATCGTGCAATCGTCTGAGTCCTGAGGCACCAGTTCCTGTCCTTAAGTATCGTGAGAAGCAGACTGCTCCTGGTATGGCAGGAAATGTCTATGAGAATCTTAAATCTCTTGGTATCAATGTAAACTTCGTTACTAATAAAGAACAGATTACCAAGACTAGATATATTGATGAGCGTACAAACCAACAGATCGTTCGTGTTGATGATGAACCAGAAATAACTGGTATTCATCAGGCACAACTTCAAATGGCATTGATGCATGAGAACTATGATGCCATTGTTATCTCAGACTACAACAAAGGATTCCTCAATGCTGCAGAAGTTATTTCATATGTTGCGAGTAGAAATCCTGGCATCAAAGTATTTGTAGATACAAAAGCAACCAGACTTATTTCTGATTATGATAATGTAATCTACAAGATCAATCAAAAAGAGTTTGAAGCATTAGATCCTAATACAATTCCCAAGGCTAAGAACATGATTGTAACCATGGGCGCTAACGGATGCCTCTGGAATAAGACACAGTATCCTGTGAATGAAATTGAGCGTGTGTTCGATGTCTCTGGTGCTGGTGATACATTCCTTGCTGCTCTTGTATTCTATTACATTCAACTCGCTGTGATGGAGGAAGCAATTGCATTTGCAAACAGAGCAGCAGCGATTGCGGTGCAGAATCCTGGCACTTATACTTTGACTATGGATGATGTTGATTCTATTTTAGAAGTATGAGATATGTTGTAGACATTGATGGTACGATATGCTATCCTGGTAAAGATGATAAAAGATATACCCATGCTGTCCCTCGTTGGGATCGCATTCAGGTAATAAATAAATTGTATGATGAAGGACATTATGTTGTTTACCTAACTGCTAGAGGCATGGGTAGATTTAAAAACTCTCGTATGCTATCTCACAAAGAGTTTTATGACTTCACATATGATCAGTTAAAGTCCTGGGGCTGTAAATTTCATGAGCTGCACCTAGGAAAACCCGCTGCAGATTACTACATCGATGACAAAGGAATCCACTCAGACGAATTCTTCAATCAAAATCGTGCCTAAAGGTTGGGGGTACGAAAAGTGGATCGTTAACAACGAAAAATATTGTGGTAAGCTCTTGTACATTGAGAAGGGAAAGAGGTGTTCATGGCACTACCACAAAATAAAAGATGAGACCTTCTATTTACAGAGTGGTCTCATCTCATTGTACTATGGGTTTGAAGAGGATATTGGTAAAGCAGAGATGATTGTACTAGAACCAGGTGATAAGTTTTATGTTCCTACTGGACTGAAGCATCAGATGGTTGCGTTGTTAGACTCTGAATTGTTTGAGTTTTCAACGCAACACTTTGACTCTGACTCACATAGAATTAAGAAAGGCGATTGACATATTCATCTACAGTTTTAAACCTATAGTCTTTTAACCAAGACATATCAGCACAGGTATAGTACTGATACTTACCTACAAGATGAGGAGGGAAGGGGATTGGTTCAATCTCTACCCTCTCTTTTTTTGCAACGATGTTTGCTACATCCTGGATGCTGATAGGACTACCAGATCCCAGGTCAAAGATACCGTTGCCAGCACTGTTAGTGAGGACAACATTGACAATATCTCCTACCCAGATATAATCTCTGAGGACTTTATCAGAGTCCTGGAAGGGATGGATCTTACCAGTCGCTGCCTGCCAGGCAAACTTACTGACCAGACTTGCCTGCTCTCCCTTATGATACTCTCCACTACCATACACATTGAAGTATCTGAACCCCTGGATGTGCCTGAACCTATCCATGTTCTCGATAACCCAGTAGTCTACCGTTGCTTTTGACATAGCATAGTAGTTTAGGGGGTTGATAATCTTCTCCTGGTTACCATACACTGAGGCAGAAGAGGCATACTTAACAGGGATACCATACTTAATTGCCTTCTCAAATAACCTTATGCTAAAATCAATATTATATCTGTAGATCATGTCTATATTTCTATTCGTTGTGGAAGACAATGCTCCCTGGTGAACGATCATGTCCACCTCATCCCAACGATTAAAGTCCTCTAAAAGTTTGAAGCAATCATCGATCTCAACTTCTAAAACATTCTTCAAAGAGTTCTTAAAATGTTTGCCAATGAACCCACCAGTACCAGTTACAATATTCATCTGAAATCTTTTTATTATATATTCTACCACACCTAAATATAAAAAAGGTGCTCATTTCAGAATTGGCGGCATGTCTTTAAATAAATATACGCTTAAAGTATCTCGCCCAGAATACTGGAGAGAGGTTCATGATCTCCTGTGTAGGGCGAACACAATCGAAACTCATATTCCTGACAGAGCAGTAGAGTGCTGCAATGAAATGGAGCACAGTCCTGTTAGAGGGACCTTTGAGTTAAGTGATGAAGAAGCAGCAACTCTTGCTGAAGATTATCGTATTGCCTGGATTGAATTGTCTCCATCAGACTACAGAGATAATTATCCAGCTCCTCAACCTGCTACAGGTCTTCCACCAGAGGCAAGATTTGAAACCAATGTAAAGTTCTACCGCACACTTACTGGTATTGGGTACACTGACGGTGAGCGCAATCGTTCTAACTACGGTGTTCGTAGAACTGGTCTGACCACATCTAATATATTCACGGTTGGTTCTCAGCTTGCTAGAACCGATAATGTTGACTATGTATATGACGGAAGTAATGTAGATATTATCGTACAAGACTCTGGTATCCTTAGATCTCACCCAGAATTTCTTAGAGAAGATGGAACCTCTAGAGTCTATGATCTCATTATTGATGGTCCTTATGAGATCGACCCAACATTCTTTGTCACTAATAACTTAACCCGACTCAGACCAGACGGAACCACTGGTATCACCACTCAAGCTGCTGTTAGCTGGTGGAACTACACTTACTACAGATCTCCACAGTATGCTAGTGCTGGTACTGTTGCAGTTAATTTTAACTACAATGAGTACCGTGGTGTAGGTGTTGGTACAGGAACTTTATCTGCCCTTGGTAGTGGTCATGGTACTGCTGCTGCTTCTGTTGCTGCTGGTAAGAACTTTGGTCTTGCTTTCAGATCTAACATCTGGAACATGCCTTGCGTTGGAGAATCTAGTCTTCTCTATGCTCCAAGTATTGAGCAGGCATACGATCTGATGAAGATCTTCCATCAGAACAAACCTGTTAACAATACTCTTGGTGTAAAGAAACCCACTGTCATTAATGGTAGTTGGGGTTATCAGGCTGCTGCTAGACAGTTCCAGTCTCACTACACGAGATTCAGGCAAGCTGGAAATGGCGGCGTCCAATTCACTTACATGAATGGATACAATAGTCTTCCTGCTGACGCCAGAACCATGGTCTATGGTTTTAATAACCAGGTAAGTGGTGCATATAGATCATGGTCTTCCTCATCCAGATCCAACTCCACCGACCAGGCTGGTAAGGAACTGATGGACGCTGGTGTCATCTATGTTTCTGCTGCTGGTAACAATGACCAGTATGTTGGTGTTGGTTCGACAAACCCACATAGATTTAATGGTTGCCAAGACCTTTGGTTCAACTCTAACGATCCTAGAACTGAGTTTACTGGCGGGTTCCCAATGTGCCCAACATCTCACAGAGACTGGATGAACCCTCAGGGTATTGGTTTCGATGCTAGTGTAGACCCAGAGTTCCACCCTGTAATTAATGTCGGCGCACTAGATGACTATCCTCAATGGTCTGGTAGCATTGGTATCGAAGAACAGAAAGCATATTACTCTAACAAGGGTGATGGTATCGATGTCTATGCTCCTGCTGATGATATGTTGGCAGCAGGTTCTCCTCCCTCAGGATATCAGGACTACTTAAGATGGAATGTCTTTGCTGAGTTCGGTGCTAACTTCTACGATGCATACTTTAACGGAACATCTGCTGCTGCTCCTGTAGTCGCTGGTCTCGTCGCATGTTACATGCAGAGATTCCCCACTGCTGATGCGAGACAGGTCAAGACCTGGTTGAAGACCACTGGATCTGGATCGCAGGAACCTGGAACTACATTCTGGGATCCATATCAAGATGGATTTTTCTATAACGATTACTCTGGATATGGTGACCAGTGGTATCTCTGGTGGACATATAACAGAGCAATGAACCATGTTGTTGGTTCTACCTGGAACGGTGTCCAAGATAAAACTTTCAATCATCCTATCAGAATTGCATATCTGAATCCTCAGGTTGCGATTAGTACGGAAGCATCTGCGATCAACACTCCTGGAATTTCTACACTGAATATCCCCGAGAGAGGGGTATTTAATGTTGGTGTTGCCTTAACATCTGAACCATACGCTCCAAATCCCAGAGTATCTGAAGTTGGTACACTTAAGAAGGTACACTTCCAAGTATCTCCTACTCAAGATTTCTCCACTATCGCTTGGGAAACTGCTACCGATAATGTAAATCTGACCCAAGAGACGGGTGCCCTTTCCCAGGCAACTGATTATTATTATAGAGTTAGACACATCTCTAACCCAGATGGTACTGCTTTCACGAGTTATGTCTCTGAATATTCTGGTATTCAGTCTTTTAGAACATACAATCCCCCATCTGGCGTCTCCACTCCTGAAGTTTTAGAACCAACAAACGGACAATCTCTCATTAATGTTCAGGGTATTCGACTCAGATCGAAAGCATACTCTCCTATTAACGGCGAGTTGACCTCTGGTACACTCAAAGCAGTTGAGTTCCAAGTTGCAACTGATGCTGCATTTACTCTTCATGTTTTCAGTACAGTTGGTCTGAATAATACCAATCTCTTCCAAACTATTACGGAGACTTTGGAGTATGGGCAGACATACTATGCAAGAGTCCGCCATGTATCTAACAGTGACGGAAGTTCTCAGATAGAAACTACATCCGAGTGGTCTCCAACATCTACATTTTTCACACCATCTCTGGATCTTAACCCATTTGGAAGATCGAAATCTTTAATCACCACACTTCAAAATGGAGTCGTAACTCCTGTTCTTCTCCTTGAAGCGAGTGAACTTATCGAAGCGAGTATTACTGCATCCAATACAACGAATAATAATACTGCATTCTCTATTGGTATTTCTAGTTCCTTCGGATTTGTAGATAGTGATTACATTTCTTATGGTATTGATCTCCCTCGTGGTGGTAACGAGATCGTAGAGAATGTTGCACTTAAACCAGGCGATAAGATCTTTGTTTCATCGTTCGATCCTGGTGTAGATTTCAGCGCATTCACAACCAGATTCTTCAAGAATGTTAAGGCAGAATCTGCAGCGGTTCATGGTCGTAGTAAGTCACTTACATCTAGTCTGAATCCACCATTTACTATTAATGACAACCTCCCAATTCTCGATGCGACAGAGAATAGTCTGGCAACGGTTCATGCTACCAATAGAAACCCCGATGTAAGCGCATCTATTAGTGTTGGTATTGCTTCTGGCGATATTACTACCGCACAACCTGCAGACTACATCGTACATGGTCTCCGTGTAGCACCTCTTCAAGACTTTAAGATTGATAATGTTGGTGTTGCTACTGGACAAACTCTGTTCGTGAGAGCATCTAAATCTGATGTATCTTTCGTTGCGTATTCTATTCCATCCGATGCTGGAGCTACTGGTGTAGGAACAGTTGGAGATGTTAACACAACTGGTGTTATTACTGCGACAAAGTTTGTTGGTGATGGTTCTGGTCTGACTGGTGTAACTGCCATCGGTGCTGGCGTTGAGGTTAGGGATAGTGGATCTACCGTTGGTGCTGCTTCTACCATTGACTTTGGTGCTAGACTTACAGTAAGCGCAATTTCTGCTGGTATTGTTACTATCACTGCGTCTGATACTGTAGGTATTGCTGAGACTGCAAACAGTCTTGCCGATGGTGTCACCGTTGGTTTAGCGTTGACTGCTACTGATGCGACTAATGCAATTAATGCACAGACAGCACAGTATGCCATTACTGCTGGTCTCTCTACTGTCTCTCTCAGTGCTGCTGTTGCTTCTGGTATTAGATCTGATGCTGAAATCTTTACAACCAGAGCGATTGAAACTACCGATAAATTCATTGGTGATGGTAGTCTGCTGACCAATGTTGTTGCGGTTGGATCTGGTGTTGTTATTGAAAATAGTGGATCTCTTGTAGGAACTGCACAAACAATTAACCTTGACCTCAGTCTGGATGTATCTCCAGTCTCTGCTGGTTTCGTTACTGTTACAGTACAGAAGGTTCCACACGCTGATATCGCTGGTGTTGCTACCTATGCATCGATCGCTGGTGTATCTTCCTTCTGTCCTAACGCAGGATTCGCTACAGCGTCCACCAATGCATCGTTTGCTGCCTTTGCTAACTTCTCCGCACTGACGGGTGCTGCAGAGACTTCTAAGAGTCTTTACACTGAGTCTGACCTCCCATACAAACCTCTGCCTGTTACTATTGGTGCTAAGTCTTCTAGACATCGCTACATTGGTGTTGGATCTGATAGAACGATCAACATTCAGGGTTACGAAGCACCTTACATGAGATTTGAGGTCGGTCAGACCTATCGTTTCGAGAACGCTGCTCAACAGGCAAACTTCCCCATCAGGTTCTACTACGCTGCTGATGGTCTGGGCGTTGGGTTTGGTACAACATCTCCATCTGTTTATACAGATAGAGTAACTGAGACTGGAACCTATACTGAGATTCAGGTCACCGAAGAGACTCCTCAACTCCTCTACTATGGTGCTGGTATTGGAACCACCATGGGCAACATGGGTAACTCCATCCAAGTCTTTAACCATGAGTTCCACAAGTTCCTGAGAGTCGGTGAGTATAAGAACCTCGCTGGTCTCAAGACATGTACTCACACTCAGATGTTTGAGGGTCGTGCTACTGCATGGTACATGAATACTAACCTTGGTGTTGGTAACAGTGACTATGTACCTGGAGATCGCTCACATAACATTAGTTCTATTGAGCAGGTTTCTACAGGTGTGTACAATATTAACTTCGCAGACGCGATGAACGATTCAAACTATGCAGTCGTAATCAATGGTAGAGGTATCAACAACTTCCCAGGTGGTCTGGTTAGAGGAACAGTCTTCGACAGAACCACGACAGGATTTGGCGTCACCATCTACAATAGCATCCCTGCTACAGAAGATCTCAAAGATGTTAACATCGTTGTTTATGGCGGTCAAGATGGAGAGCCTACATACCTTTGATAACCGTGCTATAATTGCGGAGGTTAACATTTAACTATGTTCACAGTCTATTCTATGGATGGTTGTGGATACTGCCAGCAAGTTGTAAAACTTCTGGAGATGACATCACAATCATTCGTTACTTATAAACTAGATCAACACTTTACAATTGAAGAGTTTCATTCTGAATTCGGCACAAAAACCTTCCCAATGGTGACCAAAGACCAGGAAATTATTGGTGGTGCATCTGATGTAGCACAATATTTTAAGGATAATGGACTCGCCTAAACGGGTAATAAATAGAGGTGTTGAATTCATACTTAATGGGGGTAAGAAGAAGGAGCAACCTGTTCCGAAAACATTTCATCTTGTTTTTGGCAAACTAGTCGGCTTCTTCAAATGGGAAGTCGATCTCTATCTAGAGTTCTCTCTAGATTTTAAGAAAAGGATTTCCCATAGGGAGGAATAACAATGTTAGCAGTTTCCTTAGTGTTTGGATCGTTCCTGATCCTTTTGACTGGTGTTATCTCGGTCACGCTCGGATGGGTACTCAGAGAGTACATGTTCTACCACCACGATAGACCAAACATCAATCCTCCCGTACACCCAGAGATGTATGATGAGCACGGGAATATTATCCCTGACGAAGTAATTGCCTTCAGATTCGAGAATGCCGATTTTGAGGAGGATGACGAAGATTAATTTTTGGAGTTACTATGGCTAAATTACCACCAAATCCACTGCAAAGTGAAATTTTGAGAGCAGTCTCAAACGCAAAGACCAAAGAACAGAAGATTAAACTCTTACAAGATCACCGTACACATGCTCTCGTCTCACTGTTCATCTGGAACTTTGACGAAAGTATCGAGAGTGCTCTTCCAGAGGGTGAAGTACCTTATACCCCTAACTCTGCACCCACTCCAGATGCACAGAGCAGACTGATGAGTGAGTATCGCACCCTTTATAACTTTGTTAAGGGTGGTAATGATCATCTGCAGCGGACAAGGAGAGAGAATCTCTTCATTGAACTTTTGGAGTCGCTTCATCCCGATGAAGCAGAATTGTTATGTTTAGTTAAGGATAAAAACCTTGGGAAAAAATACAAAGTCACCTACAACACAGTCAAAGAAGCCTACACAGACATCGAGTGGGGTAACAGAGCATAAGGAGTTCAACATGTGGTCAGACTCGGACAAAAGACACGCCAAAGATAAGTACAGCATCACGATCTTTGAATCAGACTGTATTCGCGAGCGTGCTAATGATAAGACTCTGCCCACTAGTGCTCACCTCGTAACATACAAGATCGACGGTATGGTTAAGTATGATATCGTCATGGCGTCTGCTATGCGGCACATCTTTGACTTCTACTGGGACCATCTGAGGTCAGACCTTCTACGCATCGAGTGGAGTGCTGGTACTGTTAACCCTAAGCTCTGGGGTGGCACGGACCAAAAGAAAAAGAAGTGAAATCAAAATCGACCTTTGGTTTCAAAATATTCGGAAAAAAAATTCCCAGGTTTTTTTGACCTATAAGGTTTTTCAAAACTGTAACAAATATTACAAAAAAACTTGACTATATAGTATATGAGGGTCTATAATAGACCCGTCGTTCATCCCCTAGGGGACGCAAGTAAGTCGCGGAACGGAGCGTTCATCCTATGTTATCACTTGCTTTAATCTTCTTTAGTCATGTCCCACCCGAGGATTTTCTTCGGTGTGAGGACTATAAGTGGCTGAAGCAAGGCATTGAAGAGACAACTCTTTTCACTCCTGCTGAAAAGTTTGACATCCTAATTAACTGGATGGAACATACAGATCCTCATTGTTTTGATAACAAGGACGCAAACGACTGAAGGAACGGGAGACTTAAAACTCACCCTAGTATTTCAGGTAAAAACAAATGAACACGCTTACTCTCATTAAGAAGCAGATCGAAAAACAGGCTCGCCTGCATGACGCACAAATTGCTATGACATCCTATCGTGGTGTTAAGTATGAGTGCCAGCAGAGCGGTGAAGAAATTCACGGCACTTTCTGCTATCGCGGTCACACCTATAATAAGTGAGGTGTGACATATGCTGAAGATCGGATTCAATCATGATCTTCCAGTATATGATCCAGAGAAACACGATCCAGACAAAGTTTTCGGATTTTTATGTTATCGTGGTGTCTGTTATGCCAAAATGGTTGATCTAAAATCAAGAGGCGAACAAAACTGGAATGTCAATAAATGAGGGGTTAAACACCCCTCTTTTTTTGTGCTATAATTAATAAATATCCCTAAACCGATATGGATAAGGAAAAACTCAAACTCATCGTCAGAAACTTAAAATCCCTTATTGAGGTTTTAGAATCTGAGGTTTATTCGGATACTGAGTCATATACCAATCGTCCCCCTATGACGCATTTGGGTGATTATGACGAAATTTGGGATGATGACGATGGCTACCCAGATTGACGAAAATGCGGTACAAAGAAACTATCAAACTCACAAAAAAAGCACTAAAACAACCTTGGATGTATTCTGAGGAAGAATTGCTCTATATGCGTAAAGCATTGAAACTTGCTAAACGCGCACTGAAACTGAAACAGATGAGGAAAAATGAAAGTAAGTCTGATACAAGTAACCCCGAATCCTGAAGAAACGATGGCGTATGTCGCCAGAGTCTCAAATCCCAATAATCAGGATAACCCCAATTATGCTAAACTGCTAGGATACTGTATTAAACATGGGCATTGGTCTGTGTTCGAGCAGGCATTTATGACACTGGAGATTGAGACTACCAGGGGACTGGCGGCTCAAATTTTGCGTCACCGTTCGTTCACATATCAAGAGTTTTCCCAGCGTTATGCAGATAGTTCGATGCTATCGAACGATATTCCTCTTTTTGACCTTCGTCGGCAAGATACAAAGAATCGCCAGAACAGTATCGATGATATCGATCCCTTCGTTAAGCAGGAGTTCGAGATCAAGATTAAGAAGCATTTTGAGGACGCTATGCGCCTCTACAAGGAGATGTTAGACGCTAACATCGCCAAGGAGTGTTCTAGGTTTGTATTGCCCTTAGCGACGCCCACAAGACTCTATATGAGCGGTTCTGTGCGTTCATGGATCCATTATATAAATCTGAGGTCTGCTAATGGCACACAAAAGGAGCATATGGACATCGCTAACGAGTGTAAGCGTATTTTTACAGAACAATTCCCAACAGTTGCTGAGGCACTGGAGTGGAAATAAATAACATTATCCTGGATTCATAACATGCCACTATATCCTGTAAAGAACTTGAAAACTGGCGAGACTCAAGAATTGATGCTGTCTATTGCCGCCTATGAAGAATGGCGCAAAGAAAATCCCGATTGGGATAAAGATTGGTCGAAGGGATGTGCGATGCCTGGCGAAGCTGGGGATTGGCGGAATAAATTGGATGGCGGGTGGAACGAAGTGCTCGATAGAGCATCTCGTTCGCCTGGATCCCAGGTGCGTAAATTCAACAACTACTAATTCCTATGCCCAGAAGAAAGAAGCCTGTAGAGTCTATTGGTATTGGTATGACTGCAAAACAAATGAGGCGTAAAAAACCAATCAACACCGATTTTCTTGTTGATATTACGCCGTTAACTGCAAATCAAGAGACTCTGTTTAAGGATTACTCTCTGGGGAAAAACATCTTTGCCTATGGTGCGGCAGGAACTGGTAAAACCTTTATCGTTCTATACAATGCTCTCAAAGATGTCCTAGACGAGAAGAGTCCTTATAATAAGATCTACATTGTTAGGTCTTTGGTCTCTACTAGAGAGATTGGTTTCTTGCCTGGAGATCATGAGGATAAATCTGCTCTTTACCAGATTCCTTATAAGAATATGGTAAAGTACATGTTTGAACTTCCCTCAGATTCTGACTTTGAGATGCTCTACGGCAATCTCAAGACACAGGAGACAATTTCGTTCTGGTCTACCTCGTTTATTCGTGGAACCACTCTGGATGATGCCGTTATCATCGTCGATGAGTGCCAAAACTTGAATTTTCATGAATTAGACAGTATAATTACGAGAGTCGGTGAAAATACGAAAATCCACTTCTGTGGTGACGCTACTCAAACTGACCTTACAAAAACTTATGAGCGTAATGGCATCTTGGACTTTATGAAGATCCTGGAGCAAATGCCCTCGTTCTCTTCCATTGAGTTCGGTGTTGATGACATCGTTCGCTCTGGTCTCTGCAAAGAATATCTTGCAACTAAATTGGCACTCGGTATGTAATGTTTAACCATCTTGATATTGAAATCCCTGAACTAAAAAGGGTCACCATTGATGGTGTTCGTTATTATGACACACCCGATAACAAGATGGTTTCTATTACCTCTGTTATCAGTCATTATAATAAAGATAAGTTCGCAAAGTGGCGGAAAAAGGTAGGCGAAGAGAAAGCAAACGCTATCACTCGCAAAGCGACCAGTCGTGGTACAGACATGCACTCGCTGGTCGAAAATTATCTTTATAATAAAGATCTACCTATAGTCCAACCACTTTCGGACTTTTTGTTCAAAATTGCTAAACCATCACTGAACAAAATCGACAACATCCACACCCTAGAGGGTTCTCTGTATAGCACAGAACTCGGTATTGCTGGAACTGTTGATTGTATTGCTGAATACGAGGGTGAGTTAGCAGTTATTGACTTCAAAACCTCAAAAGAACCTAAACCAAGATCTTGGATCGATGGATACTTTGTACAAGCAGCAGCATACGCCTGCATGTATTATGAACTGACAGGCACTCCTGTCAAAAAACTGGTCATTATCATGGCATGTGAAAACGGTGAGTGTGTTGTCTATGAAGAGCGTGACAAGTTGAAGTATATGAAACTTCTCGTTACCTACATTAAAACCTTCTTAGAATATCACTTACAACTCCATGGAAAATGAATTTACCCAGGCACTAGGACAAAAATTTATGAATCCAGCAAAATTTGCTCTGGAAATTGAGAACATTGTCTTAAACGAAAAATTGAATTATATTGATGCTGTTGTTCTCTTTTGCGAAGAGAATAGTATTGATATTGAGTCAGTCACTAAACTAATCTCTAAACCTTTGAAGGAAAAGATTAAGTGTGATGCTCAACAATTGAATTTCATGAAAAGAACCACTCGTGCAAAACTACCACTTTGACACCATACGATTGCTATAGGACATATCTTGCGGTAAAAAACCATTTTACAAAAGATCAGTTTGATTTCTTTAAAAGCAATGGTAAGGCAAGAGCATCTGTAACTGCGTTTAACAAGCGTAAAGACAAGTATTTCTTCGAGAAGTTGGCACACTATAGAAGTGACACAGAGGTCACTAAGTATTTTGTGTCGTACTTTTTAGACGATAAGTCGTGGGTCGGTGATATGGTCCATGATAAAGGAGAGACTTATGAAAATTATATTTTAAAATTAAAAGATTTAGAAGAAATCTTCAGAAAGGAGTCTATTTATCTGTTTTCTGACGAAAATTTACTTTCTGTATTCCAATGTACACGGGGTCATCCACCTATTTTAAAAAAATTCCTGAGCGGGAAAATCAGCATTGAAACGCTGGCAATCTATGATAAAATATTCCTGTTCGGGAATGACTTCGATAAGAAGCTTTTCGACCCAGTGTGGGAAACCGTATCATTGAAAATTAGGAAGTATAAACCGTTCCTAAATATCGATGTGTTCAAGTATAAAAAAATATTAAGGGAGGTGATTCATGTCTAGTTTCTTTGACTCTGAACTCGTTCAGAAAGAAATGGAGGAGATCAATGATCTTCAGGCAGAAATCTATAAGGAAGCATTTAAGTTTCCAGAACTCTCCACTGAAGAAAAGATTGAACACTTAGAGCGGTTAGACTATCTCCTAGAAAAGCAGGAGATCCTCTACACCCGTCTCAAATTGTCAGACGATCCCCGTGCAAAGCAGGTTGCGAACAATGTCCGCGACTCTGCTATAATGATGGGGTTCCCAAAGGACATCGACTGCTCGGTTCTGTTCTCCAATATGAGGAAAACGCTTGAATCGGTCAGGGAGAAAGTTCTTGACAGGGATAGATGAGTCATCCTATAATGGACTCGCACAGACCAAATCCTAAAAACACAGGCCAAATCTATGTCTTTCGCATCGCTCAAGAAGCAGTCTTCTCTCGGCAGTCTTACTGCCAAACTCGTTAAAGAGGTTGAGAAGTCGAACTCCCCTCAAGGTGGAGACGATCGTCTCTGGAAACCTGAGGTGGACAAAGCAGGTAACGGTTATGCCGTTATCCGTTTCCTCCCCGCTCCTGATGGAGAGGAACTCCCTTGGACTCGTATGTATTCTCATGCCTTCCAAGGACCTGGTGGATGGTATATTGAGAACTCTCTGACTACCATGAATCAGAAGGACCCCGTGTCCGAGTACAATACCCAACTGTGGAACAGTGGTATTGACTCTGATAAGGAGACCGCCCGTAAGCAGAAGCGTAAACTGTCTTACTACAGCAACATCTATGTTGTTCGTGACCCTGCTAACCCTCAGAACGAAGGCAAGGTCATGCTGTACAAGTATGGTAAGAAGATCCACGATAAGATCCTCGCTGCCATGCAACCCGAGTTTGAAGACGAAGAACCCATCAATCCCTTCGACTTCTGGGCAGGTGCAGACTTCAAACTGAAGATCAAAAAGGTTGCAGGTTACTGGAACTATGATTCTTCTGAGTTTGCTCGTCCTGGCACTCTCGGTGACTTCTCTGACGATGAACTGGAAGGCGTCTGGAAGAAAGAGTATTCTCTGGAAGAGATCTCTTCTCCTGCTCAGTTCAAGACCTACGATGAACTGAAGAAGCGTCTGGACTATGTTCTGGGCATCTCCAAACCTGCTTCTCGTCCTGTTGTGGATGAAGAAGTTGCCGATGAAGAAGAGGAATACAAACCCGTTCCTCAGGATCTGAAGGCAGAACTCAACTCTCTGTCGTCCAAGTCCTCTGATGATGACGAAGATGACGCCCTGTCTTATTTCCAGCGTCTTGCTGAGGAATGATATAAATAACCAGAGGGAGGCAACTCCCTCTTTTTAGTACTACAACTTAAAGAAATGGCTTTTCAAGGAAATCATTATCTTGCCACTTTTACCGTAAACGGAGCAACTCAAAGCGTTGATGTTTACGCTAAAGATGATACAGATGCCCGTAAAAAGGTTCTGATGCTTTATCCAACCGCTACTAATATCACCGTTAGCGCAGGTGCCTAATGTCACGCGATAAGGTTATTGTTTACAACGGCAATGATGGCAAATGCAGGGTATTAATTCCTGCAGTTAATTGTGCATTGGCAGATGATGCTGTCATTGCGAAGGATGTTCCTACCTCAGAATATTCCGTAATTGACCATTCGCAGTTACCCTCAAAAGTATTCAGAGAAGCATGGACATACAACCACTCAAGTTCGACTGTGGATGTGGATCTTGTAAGTGCCAAAGAAATAACGACCAAACTTCTGGAGGATCGTTATCTGGCAACGGAGAAGGAGAACGAGGAGATCACCAGAGTCGCCAATATGAGGGGACAAGATCCAGTTCTTCTTGATAATCCTGCAGTTCCATACTCTGATATCAGTGCAAAAAGAAGCGTAACTGGTTTATTAAGTCTTTTATGAAGGTAAATGTTGTTAATCCACCCGTTACAGGGTGGTTGGAAGTTGATCTTACAAAAGACGATATAGATCATCTACAATCGTGTATTGATTCTGCGAACATTATCAAAAGAACAGCAACGCATACTCTCGCAGGACATATTGAGAGTAGTTTGTTCTTGGAAGATATAGATGACAAACTCATGAGGAATGTTCTGCTTCCTTGTGCTACAAAATTTGCCCAGGAATTTCCTGGATCGTTCTCAAAAGTTGACTGTAATGTTGACCGTAGTAAGTTGCATTTGCAGTCTCTTTGGGTAAACTATCAGAACCAGCATGAGTTCAATCCAATGCACTCTCATTCTGGTGTGTTCTCTTTTGTCATCTGGATGAAGATACCAACATATAGTGAAGAACAACATAGTCTATTCGACATGGAAGGATGTACTGCATCTGACTTCCACTTTACATATCTCGATACTACTGGTAAAATAAAGAATCATTTTGTTCCTATGGACCCTGAGAAAGAAGGGAAGATGTTGTTCTTCTCATCTCAGTTTAATCATGGGGTATATCCTTTCTACAATTGCGAAGAGCAAAGAATCTCCGTCTCTGGAAACCTATTTTATGGATAATTATAATCATAATAATGAGAAACCATATTATATCTTTTCTCTGAGTGATGATGCCATTAACAAAATCATAGAGTATCAGGATACTTTAGATGATGATGCATGGATTCCTATGCATCAAAAGTATGAGGACAACGAAAACTATAGGGTGTGTGACATTCATGCTGTCCTAGCAAGTTCATATCCAGCACTTATTGGCACTGACTGTTTTAACTTCATTAATAGTCAGAAGTATCAGTTCGACATCGATCTGTTCGAGTATCAGATGATGAGATATGAGGTCGGAGGTAACTTCGACTGGCACTGTGACTATGGCATCTCTCCACAGGCAGACTACTGGAGGAAACTTTCACTGACTATTCAACTCAGTGATCCAGACGAGTATGAGGGTGGAGAGTTAATTATTGTTGACTACTTTAATCAGTGGCAGCAGATGCCTAAACAGAAGGGAACTGCTGTTATTTTTGATGCTCGCTGCCCACACAAGGTTAATCCTGTGACAAAGGGTCAGAGATCTGCGGTGGTAGGTTGGGCAAACGGACCAAAGTTACGCTAGAGTCCTTTTGTTTCTGAGTTATAAGTCATCTTAGTGTCTCTGTTGATATAATCCGAAGACTTATTGTATCTAAGAGATGTCTTCATATCAGAGACGAATGTGGATAGATACGATCTTCTGAGAAGACGAATGTTTCTCTTCTCTTCATTCGCTCTAGTTTCATCTAAGTAGTTTGTAACACCGATAACTGGGTTTAGAGTCAGGTTTCCATTATCAGGATCAGCGATGGTAAAGGTGGAGTCTACGACTAATCCAGCAGGAAGAATGAGTCTTCCCATACTATCCTTTACTTCAGTGGTCTCATAGTATTTTACAGCGTTTAGATCCTGCAAACCATACTTATCGAGAGCATAGTCGTACAGAGTCTTGCTAGTAAGAGGCCATTCTGATCTAGCATTTGTGATACCAGCAGTCAGAAGAACTACCCAATCATACTTTAGACTGCCATAAAATTTCTGTGCAACATCTTGAGGTCTTTCTCCCTCTACAATGGTGTACTTCTGGAAGTATGTTATTGAATCTTTGAGATCATCTCTCAGTTTTCCTCTTACAAAGAGATTTTTTGTGGTTATATAGTTTTCTACCGCTGGACTGTCGTCCAGTGGATTCCTGATCGTTATGTTGGGTAGTTGTGAAAAATAGTGACTAGCCATTAGTAACCAACTCCGTTAGCGTTGTCCTGAAGAGTATCAAAGTCTTCACGATAAATGGGATTCAGTTCAGTGAAGGATAAGGACATGTTCATATGAACTGGTGTCCCATCGTCATAAGTAGCATATGTATTGCTAGCAGTGTAGTTTACACTCATATTTCTAAGAGCACAAATCTTAAATGCGTTTAAGAATGGGTGAGTACCGCCACCTTTCATGTAAGTGAGACGGAATACATCAGGTGCATTTAAGAAACCGAGAGTGTCTGGACTCGCTTTTGGTGCGCTCGCTTCTTTAATCGCTCTAATAATCGATTTTACATTGCCTGCCTCTTTCTTTGTTCTGGGGGTAAAGTTAAATGCAAAGTTGAACGATCTAGTAGAAACACTTTGGAATAATAATTCGACATTCTGGTTAATAATTTGACCAGAAGATCTAGCGAGCAAACCATTTATTGATGTGTTAGCACCTAGAAGATTCGCAGCACCTGCAATGGCAGCAGTTTTTGCATAGTTAATGATGTTTGTGCCTGCGGCACTACCAGCACCCTGAGCAGGAACCTGAATGCTCTCTATAAGTACCTTTAACGCTTCTGTTGGACTATCGGAGTTAACAGTTTTGGCAATTTGACCTACTCCAAACGCAGCAGCATCATTTAATCTGTCCTCTCCCCATCCAGCAGAGTTACTATCAGAGATACTACCTGGGATTGGTAGGATAATAGTCGTCTCAGCAGAAGCTGCAGACAATCTAGACGATGCCCTAGATGTTCCAGTCTCTACATTGAAAAGACTGGATAAACCAGTAGAGGTATTACCCAGATCTGTAGCTCCCTCACCAGTGGGTTTATACTTAATAATCTCCAGACGCAGATAGTCGGTGCTACTGTCTATGATATCATCTGGATACCTAAGAATCGATGCCATTACGCACTAGGTTTTTAGTTATTTATGAACTCATTCGGAACTTGGCATATGATAAAGACCTAGCGTCCTCTAGTTCGTTTGCTCTGAGTACATAAAACTTACCAATAACCTCTTCCCAGGTATAATTTCTCTGCTTATTCCAGTGGAAGTTAAATCCTTTGATCCCCCATTTTTGTACCTCTGTACAGACAATCAGGGGGAATTCGTCGTATGTAATGTTTGGTGTTTTTGCCTGATATATGAATGTATAAAATCCTCCCACCTCTGGTAGGAGTGCTTCCTCATCCAGAACACTGATAACCTCTTCCATGATAGTGTCGGGTTCTTCGATACCCGTGAACTTATCAACAACTGGTTGAAGTCTGCTCATATGCCTAGTTCGTTCTCCGTTAGAATTTTAAACTCAAGTCTTCTATCAGCACAAAACTCTCTAGCAGCGTCCCATTTTGCCTGATTTTTGGCATATTCGGTCACTTCTCTGATATATTTCTTGGTTTTTCTGGACTGTGGTGTAGGAGGTGTACATTGTTTTTTTGGTTTTACCTCAATAATGTACTTTTTAACCTCTCCAGAGAGATTTCTCACTTTTATGTAGAAATCGGGGAAGTAACGATGGATCCTATTGTCCAAAGGTGAACGATATGGGATGACAATTTCTTCACTTCCCCACTCCAGAATATTTTCATTCTTATCGCAGTACACCATGAACTTTCGTTCCCACAAACTGCGATAAATAATGTTGCGATGGTCTCCTCGATATTTCTGTGTATTTGAGGGTCTAAATTTACCCGAGTACGCCATACATACTGTAAGTTCAACAAAGGTATTTATTGTGCCACTACCAAGAGCAAGGTCAACTTCCTCGATGCTTTCGTTATTTGGCAAGGTTGCGACGACCAACAACTACGAAGTGTATTTCACGGGGTTTGGTGCTTTGCAAAAACTCCAAGGTTATATTAGTAAAAAAGAACCCAGAGTTGGTAACTATTTTATTACCAGAGACCTTGGTTTGCTGTGCAATAGAGCAGAACTTCCTGGAACCAGTTTTGGCACGACTCAAGTTGAAGGCGATAGAATGGGCATAACTGAGAAGTTTGCTCATACTAGAATTTACACGGATACAAGTTTTACTTTTTATGTTGATACTGACTACAGAGTCATTAAGTTCTTTGAGTTGTGGCAGGAATTTATTGCATCTGGTTCTGGTAAAGATGGAGTTGACCCTAGAGAGAGGGCATACTATTATAGAATGATGTATCCATCTGAGTATAAGGTACAAACAATGAAAATCCTTAAGTTTGATAAGGATCATTTCAGAGATGTGCAGTATACTTTCATAAATGCATTTCCCGTTAATGTGACTTCTATGCCAGTTTCCTATGGAAATGCCCAACTTTTAGAATGTACTGTTACATTCGCATATGATAGATATTTCTTCGGGGATATCTCTTCCTTAGTACCAACATCTAGAGTTTCACCAGTCTCCGATACACCACCTGCACCAGGAAACGAAGATTTCCGAGATGCTGCTCAGTCAGGTTACTCTAGTGTAGATCAGATTGAAAGTCTTACAGTTAATGATACATCCACCGCTTCTTTAAGTAATAATTACTTTGGAGACGCTAACGGTGCTGGAGATTTTACTCCCCTTGAGGAGTGACGCTAAATAAATCACTGACATACTCATCATGCCATTACCTAAGATTAGTGCTCCTACATTTGAGCTGACTATCCCATCTACAGGAAAGAACATTAGATATAGACCTTTCCTGGTAAAAGAAGAAAAAGTTCTTGTCATTGCGATGGAAACCAATGACTTGAAGCATATTGCTAGAGCAGTTAAAGATGTGCTCTCTGCATGTATTCTGACTAGAGGTGTTAAAGTAGATGAGTTATCTACATTTGACATCGAGTATCTCTTCCTGAATGTTAGAGGAAAGTCTGTGGGTGAGTCCGTAGATATCCTGGTAACATGCGAAGATGATGGTACAACTCAAGTTCCTGTAACTGTGTTCATCGATGAAATTCACATGAAGCATGATCCAGAACACACGGATACTATTGTTCTGGATGATGATCTGAAGATGAAAATGAAGTATCCTTCTCTGGATCAGTTCATTAAGCAGAACTTTAATATCACTGAGACTAATGATTTCGATCAATCTTTTGAGATGATCGCCAGTTGTGTGGATCTCATCTACAATGAGGAAGAGACCTGGACACAATCTGACTATACTAAGAAGGAGATGAATGAGTTCCTTGGTCAGTTAGGATCTAAGCAGTTCAAAGACATTGAAAAGTTCTTCACTACGATGCCTAAACTGTATCATGAGATTACAGTGACGAACCCGAACACTAAGAAAGAGAATACTATTGTTCTGGAAGGATTGGCAAGTTTTTTCAGCTAGCGATGTTGCATACTGACCTTGTAAGTTACTACAGGGTCAATTTTGCCTTGATGCAGCATCATAAATATAGCTTGAGTGATCTTGAGAACATGATTCCCTTTGAGAGGGAGATCTATCTTACCTTATTACAACAATATATTGAAGAGGAAAACTTAAAGGCACGACAAAATAACGGCGGAACTTTCTAATGGCAGCTGTACCACAAACAAATCTTTTGCCACCTGGTAGGGCGAGTACTCCTGAGGGAACTGTAGTTAACTCAGGAACTCCTGCAGGATACATTGATGCCAAGAAGTTCGGTCGTATCACTAGAAGTATATCCGTCATTAATAATAACCTTGCAGGAATTACTCAACTCCTGCAGAGAGATTTGGCGCAAGATCAGCAAGCACAAGTGCAGCAGAATCAGCGCGATAAGCAACGAGTAGATAATATTAAGAAAGAAAAGAAAGAGAACTTTATTGAGGGTGCGATTCAAAACACTCTCGTTAAACCAGTTAAGAAGTTAGGGAAGAAGGCAACAGATGTCTTTGGAAACTTCTTCAAAGCTCTTACTATGATTTTTGCTGGATGGTTACTTGATAAGGGTGCTAAAGCATTAAAAGCGTTCCAATCTGGCGATACCAGTACACTGTTAACTATTAGAGACAATGTTCTCAAAGCATTTGCTGTTGCTGGTGGTATATTTTTACTGTTAAATGGTGGTATTCCGCTAATCTTTAGTGCAGTTAGTGCGCTTATTGGCACTATTGTATCTACAATTCCAGCGATCTTAGCACTGTTAGCAAACCCTGCCGTATGGATTGCCGCTGGTATTCTTGGTGCTGGAATAGCATTGGGCGCGATCCTGACAAATGAAGAGAATTATCAGACCCCAACAACCAAGAAGATTCAAGAGTCAGTTAAAACGGAGGGAACAGCATCTACACTGGAAAAACTTCAGAAAGAGTTAGAAGAGAAAACGAAGAGAAGATCGGAGTTAAATGTCTTTAACCCATTAGAGTGGAACGAGTACATGTCGCTCGGAACCGAGATTGCTGAGTTAAAAGAAAACATAGAAGCAGTTTCTAAGGGTTATGAATCTAAAAATGATCCTATGTATCGTCGTGGACTACCACCAGCGAAAGAACTTTTAGGAGATGTCTCCTCCGCCGCAGCTTTTGAACAATTTGAAAAGGGTGGTATTACTGACGAACAGCGTCTTGTCTTTGCACAAATGGCAGATATCTCAAAGAGAATGTCTGGAAATACGAAAGCGCAAGATGATGCAAGAGCTCGACTTAAAAAGGCAAGTGGATCGGATAAAGATAAAATCCAAGAAGAACTTAAGAAACTGGAAGCAGAATCCAAAACCATCATGGGAGATGCTGGAAAGGTTGACAGTAAGGTTCTTACTGATGCTCAAAAAATGCTATTGCTAACCATCGGCAATAAATCGTACCAGCAAGCTGAAGGTCGTCCAATGTCTGCGGGCGATAAGGAGACGGCAGAGTCTCTAATGATACAGGCTGACATGCTCACAAAGGTTTCCGAATATAAGGTTACTGAGGAACCTAAGATTACTACACCAGGTGGACCCACAATCTCTAAACCCGAAACTTCTCAGGAGACTGAAGTCGAGTCTGGAGAGAAATCTACTACCATTCCTGGTGCTAAAGAAGAAAAGACTTCTCCTCCCAAGATGCAACCCGTGAAGAATCAAAGCTTGGAGCAGACTATAACACAACCATTTAAGAAAGAATCAAAAGTTCAAATAGTGCCATTCAATTATCAGGATGATGCTAGTGGGTATGAGGGTGATGTAAATTATAGAGATGGTGAGGCGACTGGTATTCCAGATCTGAGTACATCCAATCCTAATAATGATTATCTATTGCACTTTAGAACTGTATACGGTGTCGGTAAATGAAACTAGTACCAACATACGAAGTAATTAATACGATTGATATCGGACTTACAGGAGTCTTACAAGCGACTCTTGGTCTGAAAAAAGTTGTTAAGAGTAAATTAGACGCAGATAAAAAAGCAATCGTTGCTAGAGATCTTGCAGTATTTAGAGCAAATGATGCTGAGAAAAAAGTTGATGCAGAAAAACTTCTCGAAGCAAAAAAACCAGAGTCTCAGATTGGACCTGGTGGTGCAAATAAAGCAATAAGCACAGGTGGAGGACCAATCCAAAGACTGTTAAAGGCACTCGGTGCTATCATCGTTGGATTTGTCTTAGATAAGTTACCTCAAATTATTAATGAAGTCAATCGAATTAGATTGACTGTGCAGAGAATTTTCCAGTCCATTAAAAAGATGTGGGATACCACTGTTGATGCTATAACATCTATTATTGATGTTGGTAAGCAGTTGTGGGAAAATATAATCAATTTAGATTTCTTTGATAGTGAGGGCAAACTTAGAAATAAAATTGATGATGCAGTGAGTGATGTGAATAAAGCTCAAACTAACTGGAAGTTTGAGATTCAAAATATTCAAGATTCTATTAAAGATTGGGTAAATGGAAAAGGTGTAGAGGACATTAAAGCAGCACTAGATAGAGGTGGATCTCAGGTCACAGAATCTGGATCAACATCTACACCATCTTCAACTCCTAGTATTAGTTTAGCTGAGAGTGCGGTATCAAGTTCAACAGCACAGACTCAGGTTAAGAAAGCAGGATTTAAGCAGGGCGATTTCAATACATTTAGAGATGTTATTGCCTCAAAAGAATCTGGCGGGGTATATGATGAGCAAGGTGGTTCTGGGGGACATTATGCTGGTAGATACCAAATGGGTGCTGCTGCCAGACAGGATGCTGCAAGATACTTAGGAGAAACCTATGAAGGAGATGATGAAGCAGCGAGAGAGAGATTTAGAAAGAATCCTGAGATGCAGGAGAGATATTTTGCTGCATATACAAGAGCAAACCATGAATACCTGAGTGGAAATCCTGAGTATGATAATCTAAACGAAAGAGAAAAACTTGAGGTTCTTGCTTATGCTCATAATGCTGGATGGTCAAATGCACTAAAATGGTTAAAAGATAAGAAGAAGGGAAGTTTTGAAGATGATTTTGGAACAAAGTCATCAACATTTGCATCCGCAGTTAGAGATGCTTTCAACGCTCCACCACCAAAACCACAACCTAGTGTACAACCAACAACTCCTAAAGCAGGTAATGTGAACCTTGTAGATACTGGATATGTTGACTACAAGGGTAGAAAGATTATGCTTAACAGCACTGGACCAAAGGGTAATGTAGCGGCAGACTTCAAACGAATGGCAGCAGCTGCTGCAGAAGAGGGTATTGATATTGGATCTGGTATTTCTAGTTCTTATAGAAATCCTGAGACAAACGCAAATACTAAGGGTTCTTCAAAGAACTCTGCCCACATGTATGGTGAGGCATTTGATATTAACTGGAATAGTGCTGCAGGTAAATGGATTAGAAAGAACGCTCATAAGTATGGGTTTATTCATGCTGACTACAGTGCTACATCAACACACTTTAACCATGTTGGAGGATCAGTAAACACACAACCTCCTAGCACTCTGCTATCCTCTTCTAGCACTGGACCTAGTAAACTAGATCCCAGTGCTTTAGAGGAACCTGATAGTCCTACTATTGTCCCATTCCCAATAAATAGCACTATAGCTAAGAATGAATCTGGTGGTTCTGGATCGGGATCTAAGTCTTCTCCACCTAGCACATCTGGTGGTCCAGACTATAGCGAATGGGTCTCTAAGTCGCTCACGATGAGGAATTTCTACACATAATGCCACAACCAACTCAAGCATCTAGATATGACACTATCACAATTACCTCCCTGAAAGGGGATGAATTGGATATGAAGGAGGGTGTCGTAGCATTTCAATATTACGAAGATGTATTTTCTCCAACAATCACTGCACATATGACAATTGTCTCTACAAGTGATGTATATAATAGTCTACCCATCCGTGGAGGGGAAAAGGTAGTTATTAAAATTACAACACCATATGAGATGCATATTGATAAGGACCCTGGTGTATTTGAGGTTGAGATGTATGTCAATAGCATTAGTGGATATATTCAAGAGAAGCAGATGCAGACATTTACTCTGCATCTAGTGTCTAAGGAGGCAATGACCAATCAAAATGTTAGGGTGTTAAAGAAATATAAGGGTCAAAAAGTTAGCGAGATCATCAATGATGTGCTAAAATTGCTGAAGTTTGAGGAGGATGCTATTGCGGAGGTAGAAGAAACTCAAAAGAATATTAACTTCTATGGTAATATGAGAAAACCATATACTATTATCCCTCATCTGGCAGCGAGAGCTATTCCAGTTGGTGCTAATAGTAAGACTGCTGGATTTCTATTCTGGCAGACTAGAAAGGGAGTTACCTTTAAATCATTTGAAGAAATGATTAAAGTGGAAAAGAAAATGGAATATACATTTAGCAGGGTAAATGAAAACGCTGCTGCTGCATGTAGAGAAAACATGGACGAGATTGTTGAAAAGAACATGTCGAAAGTGTTGACATACAGCGTCCAAAACAATAACGATGTCATTGGAGACACTGCTGCTGGTGAAAAATCAACATACAGAGTTTTCTTCAATCCAAATACTTTTGAGTTTGTAAATAATAAGTTCCAGGCTAATGATGATCAGGAGTCTTTAGGAACAGAAGAAAATCCAGAACCAGAGGTTCAAGATCCAAATAAAATCCCATCTAATGAGTTGGGACAAAGACTGATTTGTGGAGTCTATGATGTTGGTCAGTCTGAAGAAAAGGTCTCTAAAGAGATCAATAATGATGAATTAGAGGATATCTCTCAGTCTATCGCCCGTTACAGTTCAATGTTCACACAAACGGTAACTTTTACCTGTGCCATGAATGTTGGTCTTGTCGCTGGTGATGTTATTGATTGTAAGTTTCCTTTGACAGACAGCGAAGACGAATTAGACGATAAGCAAAGTGGTCTATATATTATAAAAGAAATAACACACTTCTGGTCACCCAATCGATCATATTCTGCTATGAAAGTGATCAGAGATAAATCAGGTAGGTAACAATGGAAAACATCGAACAACATATTGAATCGGACAAAAAAATTCTTGACGACCCGACCCTTTCCCCACAAATGCGTCGTCATACTGAGGGAGAGTTGAAAGAATTAGAAGCATATAAAGAGAATCATCCAGAGGATGATCACGATCCTACTCCACTTGAGTTGTATTGTGATACTCATCCAGATGCTGCTGAGTGTAGAGTTTACGACGACTGATGGCAAAAGAAGCGGGCGATTACGGACAATCTAACTTCTTCGGAAGAGACGGTATGCGTCTCTGGTTGGGTCAGATCGCCCCGCGAGATGCCCAGGAAGATCAAACCGTCGATGGCGATGGATGGGGTAATAGATACAAAGTTCGCATCATGGGACACCATCCCTTTGATGAGACTATTGAAAATAAAGATCTTCCATTTGCACAGGTAATGCTACCAAGCACTGCTGGTAGTGGTGCTGCTAACTTTGTTGAGTCTACAGAATTGCAACAGGGCGATGTCTGTATTGGATTCTTCATGGATGGTGACAAAGCTCAACAACCATGCATCCTAGGTCATTTTGCACATACTGCTGATGGTCAGACTTTAGAAGAGTTTAGTGAACCATTTAAAAAGTTTACTGGATACACAGAAGATGTTCCAGTAAACCCTAAAATCAAAACAGATCAGTCTAACGAACAGAACTCAAAATCTAACGAGACAAATACTAGCGCAGACAAAGGTGAGTACGCTGACCAAGATGGTGCTGGTAAGTTTGTATTGACAGACGATCCTTGTAATGATTTTTCCATCTCTCGCATGACTAACCTCATCGAGAACATGGCAAATAAGATTGAAGAGTTATCGCTAAAGGGTGCTCAATTAGAAGCAGAGATCGGTGCAGTTGCTGATGTAATTGAGACTCAGGCGAATGGTTTCGTAGGCAGAATGATGGATGTTGCCTATGATTGGATTGAACCACAGTTATCGCAGGGACTGGATAACTTATACAAAGATACATTTAGTTCTGTCTTCGGGCAGATGGGCAATACGCCTCAGTCCTATGCTACAGCACATGCGGCAGGTAGAGCGAACCAGACCACAATGGTCAACGCTGTAAAGAACGCAGAGAACGGTTTGGCATGTGCAGCAGCAAAGATTGTTGAGGGTATAAAGGGAACTGTAAAGGATGCACTGAAAAAACTCTTAGCAGGTGGTCTTGGAGCAATCGCTTGTATTGCCGCTAACTTTGTTGGTAGCTTCATTGGCGATCTTATGAATAGGATTCAAAATGCATTAGCGCCTATCTTTGACTTCTTAAAACCAATCCTGCAAGGAGGATTGCAGGTAGCAGATTTCCTCAGAAGTGCCGCTGGTGCATTTGAGGATATTGCAGGATTCCTCGATTGTGGTCAGTCTAACAAAGGCAAGTGTGCTCCAGAGAAGAAATATCAAATTGCTGGTCCTGTCTTTGAGAAGGGTGCAGATCCATTTAACTACATTCATAACCTGGTCCAAAAGTCACCTACTGGTGGAGCAGTATCAGATCTCTTAGATGCTCTACAGGGTGCTGGTGGATGTACTGGTGGATGCGAAGATAGCAATCCATTCGTCGAGATCTTTGGTGGCGGTGGTGTAGGTGCCATTGGTGAAGCTGTGCTCGGCAATGTTGTAGAGAACTCTGGTCTCGGTGCAGTTGCTGATAGTGTTACTAGAACAGCAGGTATCATCGGCGTAGACATGAAAGTTCCTGGTAGTGGATACACATCTGCTCCAACAGTTCGCATCGGTGATAAGTGTAGTAAGGGTTATGGTGCCACTGCCAAAGCAATCATCAACGAAGAGGGTCAGGTAGAAGCGATCGTAGTCAATACTGAGGGTGAAGGATATCCCGTTGTGAACGATCCTCCAACAAATGTTGGTATGACTGGTGTTTATGTACAGAATCCTGGCAGAAACTATGGTCCTAATGACTTTATTGATGAGACAAGGTTTGTGTACGAAACTACAGCAGAAGATGCTGTCAGATATATTGCAGCAGATCCTAACAATCCAGACAGCACTGCACAATCTGAGCAGGAGAGAGCAACTACTGAAAGACCACCAATCTTTAACATTACCGTAGACCCTGTAACTGGTGGAATCACTAATGTAGAGGTCATAAATATCCTTAGATTTGCTGTGCCACCTGAATTTAAGATTGTGACCGCTTCGGGCACAGGTGCCATCCTTAAACCTATATTTGGCACCATCCCACCTGTAACCACACAGAAGGGTCTGTTTACTGTCATCGATTGTGTTAGCTAATGGGAAGAGCACAGAGAAAATGGGCTAGAAGAAAACTAAAGTCTGTCGGAAGTCATTTCCGTATTGAGGCAGGCAGCCCTAAAAATGGTATCAACGGACCAGAGTCCGCAAAGATATACTTCACCAATGATGAAGGTGAAGTATTTTTGATTACACAAGACCATGGTTTAGGTCTTGCTAGAATTGCATCAGATAAATCGATAGAAGTTAGAGCAGGAGATAAGAATAATCCTAATCAGATTGACATCAGAGTCAGTGCTGCTACTGGTGATATCACTATCAATGCTGATAGAGGTAGAGTCAGAGTACATGCTAAAGATATCTCGATGTCTGCTGACCAGGATATTGATATCAAAGCAGGTAGAAATGTCAACCTGAAGGCAGGCAGTGGTAGAGTTTATATTCAGGGAAACACTGCCACCGTAAAGGCAAAGAGAGGTAACCTAGTACCAAAAACATGGGGTCAGAAAGTATTTGAGAATAGTTTTGTCCCTGATGATGTCTTAGAAGGTACATTTGCTGCTAAAGCACAGAATCCTCAGACAGGTGCTGCCCCTGGTGGTTTTGATGGTAAGGCAGCAGCAGCACTTCAGGGTGCTGGTTTTACCCTTGAAGATCTTGGACTATCAGATCTTACTGGTGCAGCAGATAGTCTCTTCAAAGATAAAGAATTAGGATTGGATGCATTTGGTCAGTTTCAAGAGGTTTTGAATGATCCTCTTGGCAGCGCCGCTGGACTTCTGGGAGATGATGTTGCTAATGCTATTAGCACTGGAAGTCTTCTGACTGGAGGATCTCTTAGTAGTCTCGGAGCAGTAAATAGTCTTCTGGGTGGTGGGTTTGAATCACTCACTGCTGGTGCTCAGGCTGCCTTTGGTGTTGCGGATGGAAGTCTCGCTAACACTGGTATCCAAGGCACTCAGATGGCAACTGGTCCCCTTGGTAAGTTGGCCGCGGCGACTGTCAGTTCTAAGTCTGGTGATGCTATGGCAGCTCTTGATTCTGCTGCTACACCATCTCCCCCACTGAAGACTGGTCAGGATCAAAGTAATGCTGAGGTTCTGGCAACAGCAGCAGCGTCAGGAGATCTGTTAGCTGCAGCATCTGCTGGTGCTACCATTGATGCCCAGTTTGCTAGTGCTGATGAGTCTAGTGCTCTCTTAAGAGGTGAGACAGTCTCTCCAGTCAGTGATGGATCTTCATCTTCTTCGGCGTCTTCTGCTGAGACAGGACCTGATCGTATTGGTGATGAGTTGGATGCTCCAGTTACTGATGCGGAAAGAGATGCAGTAAGAAGAGGAGAAATTTTAGGTGGGGGTTCTATCACCTCAAGCGGTACTTCAATACAGTAAAAACAATGGGATCTGAATTAGGAACAAATTCTGCATTTGAATGTGGGGAAAAGGAGGACACTCCAGATAAACCTTATGTGCATGGCGATAGGGTTAATTACTTTGAGGACCCTACAGTATTCACTGGGTTCATTGATGTTCTTAATTGTGACACCGATTTTACTTACAGTGATGTGAGAATTGTCGATGGCAATCTTCTCGTTCGCCCTGGTATTAGCACTGTACAAGAACTACAGGTCGAGAAAGAACTGTTTGTTTGTAAGAGAGCAGACTTCCAAGATGATGTCATCATGGAGGCAAAATTAGAGGTAGAAGACGAGCAATATAATCACAACAATATTCGATGTGATCAGATCGTATATGCCGCCGCATTTATTACTCAGACCACTACAGGTGGTACAGGTAATGGCAGTTTTGTTGGTGACTTAGATATTATTGGTGATATTACTAATGTTACCGATGTCAATATCAACGGCACTGCCACTGGAGATTTTAGTGGCACATTCCAAGGAACTATTAACCAACAGTCCTGGAAGAGTTTCGATATCAAACACCCCAATAAGGAGGGATGGAGACTCAGACATGTTTGTGTTGAGGGTCCTGAAGCAGCAGTATATATTCGCGGCAAATTAGATGGTGAGAGTATTATTAAGTTACCAGACTATTGGAAAGGACTGGTAGATTATGACAGTATCACTGTAAACCTTACAGCATATGATAGACCAGATCCAACATTGTATGTAAAAGCAAGGAGAGATGAGTACAATGATATAATCATCTCATCCACCGCTTTCCTTAGAAACATTAAGGCATATTATACGGTTACTGCTTCCCGTCTGGGCAGTCTTGTGGTAGAATATGAAGGTGAGTCGGTGAAGGATTACCCAGGTGACCCCACCAACTTTACATACCAGGCATAACCTGCTATAATAAGTACACAACAGACAAGACCCATGCCCGAATCCGACGACGCTTACATCCTAGAAGTTACCTGCGATGTCAATGCTCGTAAATTCTCACTGCTTTCTAGTGAGGGCGATGAAAAGTTTGTTGACTGTGAAACTCCAGAAGAGTTTATGAATGTCTGGAACTTCGTCCATGCTATGCTCAGCGAGGACGAGATCACATATGCTCCACTGCTCACAGTGGAAGTCTAAATAACGCAGATGGATACTTACACTGTGGAACAATTTCAAGAACGGTGGGATGAAATGATCACCCGCGTTGAAAAAGGCGAGTCCATCGCTATCACGAATGGAAATAACACAGCAGTCATGATGCCTGCTGATGATGAACTTATTCGACTCTATACAGAACACGAAGAAGGTTGCTGATCGGAATGTAGCTCAGTTTGGTAGAGCACTCGCTTTGGGAGCGAGACGCCGCAGGTTCAAATCCTGTCATTCCGATATGGGACGGTGATGGAATTGGTAGACATCTCAGACTTAAAATCTGCTGGGCATATGCCCGTGGGGGTTCAAGTCCCCCTCGTCCTACTATTGGATTAAATCTATGCTTTGGGATAACTATAAAGATATTGTTCATAAGTATTTTCCGATGGAGAATACTTATACTGATGTAAAAACTGAGAAAGATACGACTCTAGAGTCAAACTTATATAATTCTGATATTATCCTTAGGTCTAGAGAGACTATCATTGAGGATAGTAAGGGATGTATCTACAATAATATCCTATATCCTAAGACAGGGAGAAATCATCCCTGTTTTGGTATGGATCTTATGGCATTTATGGAGAAGAAAGTCATCATTGTATTCGACTTTCAACATCCAGTAGAGAATTATGAGTTCAATGATCCTATTGTGTGGTTACATCTGAGTTCATTCTTAGATAACACTGACAAGGACATTAGATTCTTCCAACCTGGTAATCATTTCTCTCGATACATCTATGTGAGAAAGTGTCATATCAAAGATATTGATAACTATCTGGAAGATTTTGAGGCATATGTGAGAACATATAGTCTCCTGCTGGATAGTGCTAAACCCACAGGAACTGACTACTCAGAGTATCGTGACTTTGATACATACATGAGAAAGTTGGATCCTGTTGAGGGTTATCTTTCTGGCAAATTCGGCAAAGAATATGCTACAATGTATGTTGAAAAGTTTCTTTTCCCAAATCATGACTAAAAGAGAATTCATTGATAAGAACGGTAATACCTGGAACTGGGATGAAACCCCAGAAGTTATTAAAGCAGTAGAGCAACTGCATAGAACTATTAAAACAAATGTTGTCAGTCGTCTTCATGATGATATCCGTGAAGGAGTTGGTAAATGAAAACCCTTACATTAGAAGATTATCAGAAGGCAGGTGAAGAATTCTGGCCTAAGTATTGGTATGTTGCCAAAGAACTGGGGGAAGATGCTAAACCAGAGAACATTCTGAAGGTCATGGAAGCAGTCGGCACTGTCGCACTGAAACTAAAACTTGAGGATACTCTCGCACCGTTCGGATTCAATAAGAAAAAAGATGAGTGAAACCTATGTAGAAAGGGTCTGGTATTCAGTGATCGATAAGACCACTGGTAAAAAATACTGCGACTGTGGATGGGAACAAGATGCCATTAACTTGGTGAACATGGATCCCAAGAATAGGACTTATGTTCGCAATGATCATCATTTGTATGGTCAGACGATTGATATTACTCCACCGCCTGCATTGCCTACTAATGAGGTTGTGAAGGCATCTCCTCCAAAAGAATATCTAGATGCTCTGTATCCAGATATTGATGAGAATGAGAAAGAACCTGTGGTACTACCATCTGGACAAGTTAAGTTACCAGCTGGACAACAACAACCATTTGTTGTATAATATAGTTTCCGTGTGAAGGAAGTGAAAGGGAGGTTAACACCTCCCTTTTTTCATAAATAGGGCTGGAGTCCATTTCTATGGGAATGAAAAAAGCAGCGTTGCTTTTTGGTATGTTACTGATGACCGCAAGTGCAGCAAATGCTGGCGGACTTGTTACTAAACATGCTTCCTCAGTTCAACTGACTGTTGATGCTGCTCGCTCTACCGCTGTAAGAATCGGTGGTAGTTATTCTGCCTCTGGGTCTAACATCACAGCAGGCACGATGGGTGGTGCTACCTCTGGTGCTGGCACATACACCGTCACCACATCTGGACAAGATTGGTCGTTGAGTGAAACATACAACGCAGCAGATAGTGTTCCTGCCGCTGCTGTTAGCACAGGTGATGTTCCTAACTTCGGTAACCTTACCTCTTATGCTGCTGGTTCTGCTGGCACACTCGCAGGTACGATTGACAGAACTCATGCTATCACGCTGACTGCTGGTGGTGCTGGTTCATCTGCTACAGGACAGTTCGTTACTGAAATCACTGTTATCGACTGAGACTATATACCATGAAGAGATTAACAGAGGCAATAGGTCTCGGTTTGATCTTGGGAGCATTACATGGGGCTGCCCAGGCAGTCCCAGTAGTCCCCAACTTCACCCAGGGGTCGATGACTAGTCATACAGAGACTACACAAAAAATTACAGAGACCATCAACTCGATGGACTACAACACAGGGTATCAATACTCTGTAACGGGTAGTGGAATTTCAGCATCAGGTTCTTTACAACCAGGCACAGGTGCTAACAATGTAACTATAGATGGCGTGACATCATCATGGACAGGAATCAACAGCAGACCAAACTTTACACAGACGACACCAGGCGGAGCATTTCAGTTCACAGAAACCTATTCAGGTCCTGGTTTAAGCAATCATACAATAATTCAAAGAGTAACCGAGGTTACAAGCGTGACCGACACTACAAGTATTTTCTCGCAATAATTCTGAGTGGATTATTCCCGACCCAAAGTTTGGCGGAGACTGTTGGTGGCGTTAGCGCCACTGCTGCCCCTGTTGCTAACAGTTCTGGTAGTGTCACTAACCAAGCAATCCAAGTCC
>Ga0222715_10000417_pt1 | contig 42215 bp, 18 predicted proteins | sample C33_9DmetaG_FD_165056 | JGI IMG/M metagenome (GOLD analysis project Ga0222715, IMG submission 165056) | Estuarine water microbial communities from San Francisco Bay, California, United States - C33_9D | ecosystem: Environmental > Aquatic > Marine > Unclassified | place: USA: California...
CAATCTCCACAGTTTCTAACAAGTTTTCCACAACTTTCCGCGTTTCTGTGGAAAACTAAAAAGGTATAATTAAATATACCTACGAGAAACATTCATCGAGTTAAATGTCTAGATCAATGGTTGTCTAAGAGCGTAACACATGAAACGCTTTTTTGTCAACTACTTGACAGCAACTCAAAGACCCACTACAATACACTCATCCACCACAAACACAATGGGAAGGACTTACAAACGCAACGATCTACACAACTCTCGCAGACCGAAAAGTATCAGAGAGAAGCGTCAGTTTAATGGCAGCAAACGCCAGCAGAATTATGACACTTACTCTGAGGACCTTTCACAGGGTAAGTATAACACTCGCCCTGCCCAATCCGATTACTTTGCCCAGGATGATTACGATGCTTGATGAGTTTGACACTGACTGGATTGATGATCTCCTCTCAGACGATTCACCTGAGTATGATGATCTAACTAACGAAACCATTGAAGAGTCCTATCAGGGAGATTACGAATGAAAACTATTCAACTCGCTACACATCCCCCAGTCAATATCAAGATCTGGGAGAAGAGTAGGAAATACTTTTGGGCATATGATTACGATGGTTGTCCTAAGTATGGTCCCTTCAAATCACAACAACAAGCACACACTGATGCCATCACATATAGCACCACATGAGTAACACCTATGGCAGTAAGATCGCCTCTATTCCTAACAGTCTAGAGGCACGCTTAGATCTATACGATGAGGGACATCTTCCACCCTCAGAGCAAATACAACTAGCACAACAGTTGATAGACTTAGATCTAGATGATTACCTCACACAGTATCAACAATTCTGTGACTATTGCATCGCTGAGGGTATGTGCTATGATGTGCATGTAGGCGACAGTTGATGACACTGAGGACAGTCTAATTGTCCTCCTTGTCTTATACCGCGAAGCGGGTATATAAAAACACCTACTTCCCTAACCTACAAAAGTATCACATCGACTTCGATTTATCTCGACTATATTCTAATGAAACTTCGGGTCCCCCCTACAGAAAAAAATTTCCCAGGTTATAAAATTGCTCCCCAGGTTTTCCAAGTGACTCCCAGGGAGCAATTAGAGTATATTGCCATAACCCTCTCAGAGACGCTCAGGATCGCCTGGAAGGCGGGTTTAGAGAGGTTGATGAGAGTAACTAGGCGTAAACATGGAATTACCAAAATCTCAAAGATTATAGATAATGTGGAACTGAATAGTAGCGACATGAAGAGATATGTTTTAGATGTCCACGAGGATGAGCATGGAGAATGTTTCATCACTCTCCCTGAAGAGTTACTAGAAGAGACTGGATGGGGGGAGGGGACCAACTTAGAGTGGTCTGAGGAAATCGATGGATCGATTATTCTCAAAAAGGTTGAAGAGTAAAAAAATCGTAAAAACCGCGTGAAGTTATGAATAACAGTTATGATCGGGATGAGACCTCAGAAAATCGCGTCCCACAATTCAAGAGTGATGCAGAGTATTTTAAGTGGGCGTTTGAGCAGATTAGTGAGGCGATCAAAAATCTCGCTTCACGCCAACAGATCTTAGAGCAGGCAATTCAGAAGATGCCGCCTCCTGGTGCGGACATGGTGAAGTATAAGATTCCTGGTAATGAGGACTATAGCAATCTGAAGGAGTTGCTAGATAACATCTATGAGCGACTAAATACGATTGAAAGCGTAATTGGTATATAATGCCCGCGTATCTTGAGGCGACTGCCCGCAGTTTCCCCAACCCAATATCATCACAAGAGTTTACGAAACCTTTTAAGCGCCCATCATCGGGTAGGTATCGCTCAGACTCTAGTGCCCCAGGTTTAGGCACAGGGACAAACTACTATATCACCTTTGAAGGTGCTGGTCCTGGATCTATGCCTCTGGGGAAAGATATTGTTCATTATATTGGTGACAATGAACCTACATGCGTAGCGAATTGTAATGGTGGGGAAAGACAACCCATCTACCGCTTTTATCGTGGAGCAAAGAGAGATCATAAGTATACGAATCAACCCAATATCCAGAAGAGGGATATGGGAAATGAGAATGAGTCATGGAAGAAAGCAGCGAGTGGTTATAACAAAGAGCCTCGTAGTGGTAAACCTGTTTTCTACATTCTAGACAAACCCGCAGATGGTGCAGTGCCATTGAAGGCATACTATTCATATTGGCCTGATAACTCTGCATTGGCGGTAGGCACTCCTTCTTTCAGTGTAGGTGGTGGTAAAGGGCAATATAAAGAAGTTGGCACACTGGGGTATGTTTATACCAATGGTAGTGCAGCGCCTGGTCTTGTGCCACTGTATCACTATCGCCATGGTGATTATGGTCAGAGTAGTGGTAAAGACGTTGATGACTTCTACACATGTAATCCTGCATCAGAGGTTGATCTAAAAGGTGGTCCTATTGCCCCCAAAAAGAAATTAGAAGAGAGATATCAGTATCAGGGTATTCTGTGCTATGTCTTCTCTGGAGACGCTCCTGATGCCCCTAGAAAGCAGATTAGAGACGTTGGTCTGATTGGACCTACAGGGCAGTGTGTTGATAAGACAGGATGGTATCAGTTTGCCACTAATCCTCTCTATACATGGCGTGCTTATAATAGAGGGTCACTTGCTTTCGGTGAGGGATCTACACCTGGCGTTGTTGGTTTTGGTAATCCAGATAATGCTGAGATTATTTCTGCAGATGCAAACTTTGAATGGTTGTATGGACTGAATGGTGCCATCAAAGGTGCAGTGCCACGTTTCCTAGGATTTGAGGATAGTTACGATTCTCAGTTTTATTACTATCTGTATGACACAACCTATCCTTGGAATGGTCCTATCTTTGGTATTCAGTATCAACTGAATGACAAACCCTGCTGCCCAAATACAACATGCCCAGATCCCAACACTGGAAGATCCAGCCCTTGTTGTATTCCCAATGAGCACTACTACTCACATTTCTATCAGATCCGCGAAGATTCCTGGGAGACTACAAAGTCGCGCATTTCAATCAATGATATCAGCACAATTGGTGTAAGAGAGTCTTTCCAAACTATTGGCACAGATGATCGGCGCATTCTTTTCCGCTATACTGGAGGAAATACCAATGGATCTTGGAAGAGAGGAGACAAGATTAACGGATGGGATATTGCATCTGTTGTATATTACGGAGATGAGATCAAAGCAGGTCTGATTGAGTTGAATGCTCAAGGCAGTGGCACTGCATTTACATATGGTCAAGTGTATACCTCACCTGATGGAGCGGAAGCAACTGCCTTGGCAGGATATGGCATTCCCAATAAAGCAGCGTTTGCTGGTGTGTATGAGTTTCCAAAGCGTATCTCATATTGGAAAGTACAGATCAATCCCAAGGCACTGATTCCCAATCGCACACTAGATCGTGCAGAAGCAGAGGCAGTCATTGGTAGCAATGGTGAGATTGTGCGGATCAAGATCATCAATGGCGGTAGAGGTTATAGAAATCCCACTGTCACCGCAATCAATCCTAAGGTGATGGAAGACTATAGCGCAGGGGATCTTGCCAAATACATGAAGGATGGTGTGATTAGCACTGATGATGATACTAATGTATTTCCCACTCCCGACTCATCGTATACCATAGATGATAACACCCGCGACATTTGGGAAAACTACGGAGTTGACCTCGGGGAAATCCCCTTTGCTACAGATAAGAATAACGAAAAAATCAAACTTAAGAAAGCAGAGTTGAAGGTTGCGGAGATTGATGATCTCGGATGCATTCAGTCAATTCGTGTTGTGAATGGTGGATCGGGTTACAGTCAAGATGAGCCTCCTACCATCTACATTGTAGAGCCAGAAACCTTTGCTTATGAGCAACCTCCCGTTGCTGCAGGTAATAAGTCGCAAAACAAGCAGACGGTTGAGGACTTGGGTAATAACTTTGCATATAAGTTTAAGGACGTAATGCCTGCCGAGAATTTTAACGCACTTTCACAAGTGATGAATGAGCAATTCACGGAAGCAATTAGCGGTCCTAACACTGCCGTTGTTGATACTTACCTGCGTGCCCCTGATGTTGATGATCGTGGTGAGCAATCAATGTGTTTCGACATTCCCCAGAAATGTTTGGATGTGCCCATTGCACAAAATCAGCTGACAACTCTTCTCAAGAATTGGGATGGACTCTTTCAGAATACTTCTCTTCATCCTGGGGTTGCATCATGGGAGAAGGAAAACAGTGGTGCCATTTCAGAAGGATTTGCAAAGTCTGATCAATACACCAATCAGATGAATAGCGTATATGGTGCTTTTGGTGGAAGTCGTTGTATCACTCAAAAGCAACCCAAACTTTATAATGTTAGAAGATGGTTTGATATGCCTTGTGCTTATCTTGACATTGGTAGTGATGGTGAAGAGAAAGCATTTGGATTTATGCCATACAAGTATTGTGCATCTGATCAATCAGAAGCACAGTTTAGAGTGTCCCTAGAGATTGAAGGCAAGGTTATAGGATCCATGGGTGCCGACTTTATGGATTATGTGGATGCATTCAAGAAACCAAAACTCACTCCCTCTAGATCTCCCTCAGGTGGGTATAAGACATGGAGTTGTAAGCGTAGCTCTATTAACGGTAGATGCTATAGAGATCCAAGTAATCAAAATGATATTGTCTTTGTGCCTGTTGGATTGGATGAAAATACGTTTGACTATAACCGCAATGGTTATTCCGAATACGAGCAATTCAAGCTTTGGTTGGGAGATAATCTAACGGGTGGTGGATTAACTGCAGGCACAAATAGTTGGTCCTGGATTGATGATGAAACAACAACCACAACAAATCCAGATGGATCATCAAGCAGCACAACTACAAGTTACGGTGGCACTAATACATCAGAATATACTGCCTTTACTGTTGATTGCACTCCTAATCCAGGAAATACTAATGTGCCTAACCATGACTGCTGGGACAAGTATGTACGTGCCTCAGGAGCGCCCTCAGACGCCCCTCTAGACGTTTATTGTGGTTGGGACAATCAGGGCAATGCAATGCCTGGAGAGCGTTTCTGGGAGATCAGAGGACCTGCTGTGGGCACTCAGGAATCAGGGCATACTACTCCTACAGGTCCTGTAAATCCATTCTGTGCCGAATGCTCAGGTTGGCTTGGATTTATTTACACTGGTGGTGGTGCTGGCACTTCCCCTGCATGTGGACTAGATAATGTTAACGATGCTTCTATCGCTATTGATCCTCAACGCATCTATAACCACGGTGATGGTAAGGGTAAAGTTATGCAGATGGGTGGATATGATGGCACCATGGTAGTCCGTAATTGGTTGTCTGGGGGTGTAATCGCTCTTGGTAGGACTATCGATAACTATGGCAATCCATATTTCGATGAATGCGATGGTGCTAGAAACTGGAATGCAGGCAAAGAACTTAACGACGACGTAATTTAACTATGGCATATGGATTTCTAAAACCAGTTGCATCCCTGAATGGTCTTCCATGCTCAGGTCATGGACTTTGTTTGCCTTCAACTATCCATTCAGTGCAGTGGTGTGGCACTCCACCAGTGCCATATACGATCTATATTAAGAATTTTACTTGCTGGTGGCCACCTTATCCACTGATTCCCCTAACAGCGATCAACCCATTCCGTGCAACAGTATTGGTAAATTATATCCCTATCATGTTGATGGGTGATGTATTCACCCCACACTTCTCAGTTTGCACAAACATCGTCATTTATATCTGCCCCTGTGGTCCAAACTTGTGTGCAATCCCCACTCCTATTCCTTGTAGCATCCTTACAGCAGAAGATATGGGTGGTGTGGGGCACACTAGAATTGTGATGGCAACTACCTTGACAGTATTTGCCCTTAAATTGCCCGTTGCAAGGATCCTCGATCCCCTTGGAGTTGGATTCCCTGGATTCTCATACCCATGCTCTTCGGTTGTTGCATGGGGTCACCCCACAGTGCTTGCATCATGAGTTAGATCTGCTATAATTAGTAGGTCCCACATGGAGAATTATGGCAGCTCGAGCAAAAGTTGGTCTTTCTGGAAAGAAGATTATTGAGTCAAAACCCAAATGCACACGACAAGGTAATTCTAAAAACACTAAGTATGCCGCATCCTCACGAAACAACGCGAAGAAAAAGTATCGTGGTCAAGGAAAGTAAGGTAGAAACTACCCCAGAACTTGTCCATGAAGCAAATGTAGCTCTCTATCATGCCACAATGAATCTCCCAAATGCCGCTAAGCACTGCGGAATGACTCATAGAGAGATGAAAATGACATTTAGAGAGTTTCTAAAATACCAAACTCCCCAAAATCAATGAAAGATCTCCTCTTCATCAGTCAAGATCGAGAGATGGCTCTTATCCAAGAGCTCATTTATCGCATTAAAATGGCAAACCTCGACATTCATCCGTCGAAAACTTGCTTTTTGTGCGTATCTCCCGATTATTCAAGCATCGTTACTCAACATTTGAGTCATGCTTTGACTGTTGATGGGGAGATTTACCATATTGAGGCAGTAAATGTGCCATTCCCCGATGAAAATGCTAAGAAGTATCAGGTTGATTTTAGTCTCAACTATGCAGAATGGGTCTTGGAATGGCAAAACTTTGTCTTAATAGAGGCAGGAGTGATCCGAGGGGGCACTTATAGTTGGATTACTAAGATCATGGAAGACTTCCAGACCAATAATTACTATACTGTTGCTCTTTGTGAGAATATTAACAGTAAATATCGGTCTGATTTTGTTGCTCAATACTATGATGACACAAAAGAAGACCTGCATTTCTGGTGGGAGCAACCAAACAACCACTGGAAAGAGCAATAAATACTATTGTAAGCGATAGCAACCGCTATAAAAGTTCTGTTTCAACTAAAAAGGAGAAACAGATGGCTAACAATCCTGTCCCTGATCAGGGAAATGAATTTATAAAGTCTGGGATGACGCTTATAACGGATCCCAAGAGTGATAAATATCTCAACATGGTGCGTAAGCACCCAAACGATCCACCCAGAGATCGTCTTTCACAATGGTGCGGTGGTAAAAATGGGTTTGACGACTATGTAGAAAGACTCTAATGGCCTCTTATAGGTTTAGATCAGAAAAATACGTCAGTAGAGGGTATAAGGACATCGCAGTTTCCTTTCTAGCAAACCCCTCTACTGGCGATTTTGGCGTAGTTAAGAATGAGAATGCTATCAAACAAGCAGTTAGGAATCTTCTTCTAACTATTACAGGTGAAAGACCCTTTCAACCTACTATTGGATCTCAAGTCAAAGGACTTTTGTTTGAGCCTTGGGATGTTTTCAGTGCAGATTCTATCAAAGGCGAGATTAAAAACTGCCTCAGACGCTTGGAACCCAGAATTGAAGTAACGAGAGTTGATCTACAAGACGATAGCGATCTAAATTCTATCCAAGTATCCATTGATTATACCATTGTTGGTGAAAGTGTTGTCCAAACTATCGATTTTCTCCTAGAGAAGGCATAACATGTCAGCAATCCCCTCACAACTAACGTCGCTGGACTTCTTTGAGATCAAAGAATCCATCAAATCTTACCTCAGGACTCGTAAAGAGTTTTCAGATTACGATTTTGAGGGTAGTAGCGCATCGTACTTGATCGATGTCCTTGCGTATAACACATATTATACCGCATTTAACGCCAATATGGCGCTGAATGAGTCATTTTTGGAGACTGCTACTGTTAGAGACAACATTGTCCGCATTGCAAAGCAGTTAAATTACACTCCAAGGTCAATTAAAGCTCCCAGAGCGTGTCTTAAGATCGTTTGTCAGACACAACAGGCGCTAAATGGCACAACTTTTCCTGAATTTTGCACTCTGAGCAAGGGTGATGTGTTTATTGCGGAGAATGCACTCGACACTTACACCTTTTGTCTCACAAAAGACATCACTGTTCCCGTAAATACATCAACAGGACAGGCAGTATTCGATAATATCATCGTATACCAAGGCAATTTGCTTTCATACAACTATACAGTTGACTATACGAAGACTCAAGACTTCGTGATCCCCGCAGAAAATGTCGATACTGGCCTTTTGTTTGTTGATATCTCTCCCAACGCACAATCTTCGGAGACTGACACCTACAGTCTGGCAACAAACGTCACTTCATTGAATTCAACCTCCCGCATCTATTACTTAGAAGAGACCGATGACCTTAGATATCGTCTGGTATTTGGAGATGGTGTCCTAGGACGTAAACTGATCGATGGAGAATACATCAGACTGTCATATGTGCAGACAAATGGTGTGGAAGCAAACGGTGTAAAGGACTTTTCCTTTATTGGCGGCATTACTGATAGTGATGGTCGTGTTTTGGGCAGTGGAAACATCACGTTGACCGTTAAAGAAAGTGCTCAGCAGGGTGAAGAGAGAGAAACTGGCATTTCTGTCAAATTTAGAGCTCCTAGAGCGTATGCAACACAAAACCGTGCGGTAACCGAAAGTGATTATGAGCATATCGTCTCAGAAATCTATCCACAAGCGGCATCTGTTACTGCATATGGCGGAGAAAGACTAAATCCCCCAATTTACGGAAAAGTATTCATTGCTATTCGTCCAAAAACGGGCACGAAGCTGAATGCTAGCACAAAAGCAAAAATTAGAAACGATCTGAAGAAGTTTTCAGTTGCATCTATTGATCCTGTAATTACAGATCCCGTATCTTGGTATATTATTCCCAAATCTTACGTTTACTATAACGGAAACGACACTTCTAGCACGGGATCTCAGATTGGCACTAAGGTATTGCAATCTATTGATCAATTCAACAAGACAGGTCAAACCAACCGATTCAATAATCGCATTGATGGATCCAAGTTTGGCGCTGTGATCGATAATAGCGATACATCGATCTCTGGTAGCGTTACCCAAATCACTTTGGGTCAAAACTTAGATCAATTTACTTGGGGTAATGTATTTACTCAGTGTCTTGATTTTGGTAACAGAATTTATGATCCCTCAGCCTATGCTGGCACAGGTAATGGGTCTGGAAGTGGTGATGGCACTGGTGCTGATGATGGCAATGGCAATGGAAATAACGGCAGACAATCTGCTTGCGATCCTTCATTCTCAGTGGTTAAGTCAGGCACATTCTATGCAACAGGTTATACAGAAGATCTAGTAAACCTTGCACTAGACCAGACAACAGGTGCTCAGATTATCACACCTGCATTTAACTCTAACGTTTCTACTGAAGTTTTGGTGCCCGTAAACATCCGTGATGATGGTAAGGGTAATCTTATGCTTGTAACAAAAAGAGATGAAACTGAGTTGATCCTCAACCCAACTATCGGTAGCGTTGACTACGGCACAGGTCAAGTCTGTGTCGGACCTCTGGCAATTTCAGATACTCCAGATAGCACTGAAAGACTTCCTATTCAAGTCGTGCCCTACAGTGGATCTATTGATATTCCCCCTGGAGTTGACCCCACAATCTTTAATCCATCGGTTAATCCAATCGACTTTACAGTTAACTCTGTACCTATTCCCACCTTCGATCCAAACAACTTTAGTGGTTATAATTTTGGTCCTACAGGGGGTATAAATATCATTGATTATCCAATGGATAACTTCGAGTATCCAGTGCCAGACGGTTGTTTCTGAAGATAGATGCAAAACAAAAATATCAACGTATCTGATCGCGTCGAAGGTCAACTGCCCGAGTTTATCAGGCAGGAGGACCGTCAGTTTGTCAATTTTCTCTTTGAATACTACAAATCACAAGAGAAGACTGGCAGACCATATGACATCCTCAATAATCTTCTTCAGTATCTCGATTTAGACGAGTATAACACAAAACAACTGTCAAGTAGCACAAGTTTGCTGCAGGACGTTAATCTCACTCAATCTAGAATTGAGGTAGAGAGCATTGATGGATTCATGGAGAAAGATGGATCTATCATGGTTGATAATGAAGTCATGTACTACGAGGAGGTTACTCGTGGTCCTGATGCTATTATCACTCCTGGTGTTTCTATCGGTCAATTTGACAAAAAGAAACAGCAACTGGAAAATCCCTTCACACTGTTTGATGGTGTAACTAAGTCTTTTCCTCTGAAATTCCTTGGCACTCCTGTATCACCTCCAAGTGCTGAGCATCTTATTGTAATTACTTACAACTACTTCAATATCCCTGGCGTTGATTATTTTATCGAGGGGGATGAAATTCGTTTTGTTGAGGCACCCCGTCAAAGGACTGGTGTTGACAACTCCGACTTTACTCAAATCATTTATCTCGTTGGTTATGCCAACCAAGAGATCTTAACTCTGGATCAGATTCCTGGGGAAGACTTCCAAGGTGGTCATGTGTATCCAATGCGTCTCAACACGCAGTCATATCAACCCACATCAGATATTGGTCTGATTGTCCATAGAAATGGAAAACTCCTCAAACCATATGAGGATTATTCAGTATTCCAAGATTCTATTATCTTTGATGCACAACTGGGTGCAGCAGATGTTATTCATATTAGATCTGTTGAGTATATTGCACCTGCATATGGATCTGGTGCATCTGCAGTCTGTCAGGTCAATCCAAATGGCACAATCAATCGCCTGATCCCCAAAACTGGTGGTAGTGGTTATCGTCTAGATTTCAATCCCAAAGTTGTTATTACCTCCACTGCTGGTGGCGGTGCAACTGCTAAGTCATTGATTGGTGGTGTTAAGGATATTCGTCTGATCGACGGTGGTCAAGGTTATTCTTCATACAACCCACCAATTCCTGTCATCACTGAGCCTTCAAATGCCGAAGGTTCGTTTGCTGTGCTCTCTTTGACAGTTGATGATGAAACTGGGCAAGTTGATAGTATCACTATTGACAATTCAGGTAGTGGTTATGACTTCATTCCTGCAATTACATTTAGAAACCCTGATGGTGCTACTTGCACTCAACCTCAGATTGATTCTGAAGGTAGATTGGTTGCTAATAGCATTCAGGTAAGTAATTTTGGTCAAGGGTATTCAAATCCCCCAGAAGTTTATATCGATCCTGCTCCCGAAGGCGGCATTAACGCTGCTGCAGTAACAAGAATCAACCAAGATGGTCAGGTATATGAAGTCCTGATTACAAATAGAGGTAGAGGGTATACAACACCCCCTAGGACTAGAATTGTGCAGCCTGTGGGCGCACAGGTGCTTGATGTGACCGTTGCATCTGGGTCTGTCACCAATATTGAAATGCTTACTGGCGGTAAGGGTTATACCGACGCACCCTCAGTGTATATTGTAGATGATCGTAAAGATGCCTATGGCGTAGCGATCGGTGGTACAGGTGCAAAAGCGGTTGCTACGATCTTTAATGGTGAAATCACAGACATCAATGTTATTAACTTTGGTGAGGGGTATTCTGAAGAGTTTCCCCCTAAGGTTTACATTGCCCAACCCCGTGCTGCAAGAGCATCTGTAGACGTTGGTTTTGATGAAGTAACTGGTTACGATATCATTGAGCGTGGTAGAGGATATTCGCCTTCAGCATTCCTTGGTGTATCTAGAGGTGTATCTGGCACAGTTGCTTATGACCAACTTCATAACGAAATTTATGCTGGAGAATCGCAACTCAGACTTTCTACACACCCTGCAGGATCTGTAGTTACTAATCTCGATTCTCTTTTCCTCAAGGAAGTATTTGATAAGTTTAGAAGACAGTATCTTCCTACTATTGATGTTGACTTCAGTAAAGTCAACCCTGTGCAAGTCATCAAGACCATTAAAGACTTCTATATTTCTAAGGGCACCCAACAGGCAACACAATACCTCTTCAAGATTCTGTTTGGTGAAGATATTGATATCTTCTATCCCAAAGATGAGTTGATTAGCCCTTCCGCTGCGACTTGGGTAGTTGACACTGTGTTGCGTGCTGAGTTGATTGAAGGTGATCCCAATAACCTTATCGACTCCGAGTTAAATCAGTATGCTGACCCTGTTGACCAAAATATTAAGGCAGCATCTGCTCTGATCGAAAACGTCATCACAATTATTGAAGGCACCGATACTATTTACGAATTGGCAATTTCGGAGGAGACTCTGGAAGGCACCTTCAAGATTCCCTACAAAACAACTCTTGTTGAGCCTCTCACCACGACTGGTCAGATTATCACCGTTGACTCAACTATTGGTTGGCCTGCTAGAAATGGCACAATTCGCATCAATGATGAAGAAGTAGTCCAGTATAAGGAAAAATCACTTAACCAGTTTATTGAATGCACCAGAAGCAGAAATGGTGTAGTTGAAGATTGGGATCCTGGCACCGTAGTGCAGTCTGACATTTTTGTGTATGTCAATAGAGGTACCAGCACAGAATGTAAGTTGAGAGTCCTGGGTATCGCTGAAGCAGGGACTACTGTCCTCAATGATACTGGATCATACTATCTGCAAGGAGACAAACTAAAAGTTGCTAACCTCGGATCGACCGATGAGGATGAGAGACTGTCTTCATGGTTGTATAACGTTAAAAAACTGATTAAAGTCGATCGTGTTGAGCCAGGTGGTGTTAACAACCAAACTGCAACTGTATATTGCACAAACCCTCACGGTTTGCTGGTATCAGACCAAGTGACAATCTATGGTGCAAACCCCGTTGTATATAACGGCACCTTTACTGTTACTTCTCGTATTGATCCCCTCACATTCTCATATCAACTGAATACTCCAACGGAGATCATTCCTCAGGGTAATATTCTTCTGTCAGTTGACCTTAATAGAGGTAAGTCTAATCAAGAATCCATCAATAAGGTTGTAAGTGAGTTTACAACTAACATCCAGAATACATTCTTCAATGATGATTATGTGTATGTGGCAGCATCTGGTCTGCCCAACTACAGAATTGGTCCTTTCCTTGGATCAGCACTAATTCCTGGCAACCAGCGTAAATTGCTGCGATTCCCTAGAAGTGTCCAGACTATTTCGGAGCGTAAAAACGTTTCAGAAAACTCACCTATTGGTGCATGGATCAATGGTGTATCTATCTGGTCATATAAGTCTTCAGAGTATGTCCAATTTGGTCCTCTAACTGGCATTACAGTAACCAATCCAGGTATCAATTACGATGCTGGCAATAAACCCACTTTGGAGATCACAGGTGGGGGTGGTAGTGGTGCTGCTGGTGAAGTAGTAGTTAATGGTAGTTTGACCTCATTTACCGTTACTAACGGTGGCAGTGGTTATACAGAATCTCCTCTCGTATCTATTGTTGGTGGTGGTGGTGTTGGTGCTACTGCACAGGCAGTTATTACTGGCGGCAGAGTAACCAGAATCTTGGTTGATCAACAGGGTAGTGGGTATACATCACAACCCAGCGTTGCAATTACTGGTGGTGGTGGCACAGGTGCTACTGCCGTTGCTAACGTCCGTGGTCCTATCTCTGGCATCAATATCACTAATTATGGCACAGGTTATACTTCAGATCCTGAAGTCCGTGTTAATTCTGGTGAAGGTGCTCTTGCACAACCAATTGTAATCAATGGACGTATTGTGTCCATTGCTATTATTAACTCTGGTAGTGGATATACAACTCCCCCCAATGTAATCATCAATGGGGATGGTTTTGGTGCCCTTGCACAAGCGACTATTGGCACAACTGGCGAAGATAAAGGTCGTGTGCTGAGTATCCAGATCACCAATAGAGGCATCGGATATACTCAAGGCAATACCACAGTCAGACTCCAAGCAATTGGTGAAATGGCAACCTTTAGACCAGATGTGTTTAAGTGGAATAGAAATCTACAGTATGATCTGGTAGATCGTTTTGATTTTGCTAGAGGATATGTATTTACTGGTTATAATAACCAGTTTGGTGGTGAGTATGCTCACCTGAGCGATCCTAAAGAATTGCGTTATGTGGTTGGCGATAACGTCTTCCTGAATCCTGTTACTCAGCAATTCCAAGAGCTCGAGTCAAACTATAAGCACTCACCCATCATCGGTTGGGCATTTGATGGTAACCCCATCTATGGTCCTTATGGTTATATCGACCCAACTGATCAAAATAGTGGTATCAGAAGACTGCGTACTTCATACAAACTGAAGGAAAACGTTGTCTTTGATGAGGATACCAATCCTAATCCTGCTCGTATTGATGGTCCTCCTATTGCATCTTATCCTGCAGGATCATTTATCGATGATTACACATATGACTTCCAGTCTGGTGATCTGGATTCTTATAATGGTCGTTTCTGTAAGACTCCTGATTATCCCAACGGCACTTATGCATACTTTATCACCATCGATGCATCGGATGCTGGTATTGCAGAATTCCCATACATTGTCGGTCCTCAGTTTAACTCACTTCCCGATATTTGGAATTTCTCTCAGATTGCAACCCAGGAAAACATTCCTTCAGACGTTGTAAGATATAGAGACCCCTATGTTGACGTTGACATCGACATTGATCGTCAACCAAACCAAGATTCTGATGTCTTGACTACTGAGATTGAAGGATATCCTATTATCTTTGAAATTCAGGATAGCAATAATGATGGTCTGATCGATGCTCTTGAGCAGCAAGAAATCCTAGAGATGTCTGAAGAGTCAACTCTGCAGATCTATGATTACTTCCCTCAGGTATCTGAAGAATCTAGGGTTGATATCGAAGTTGAAACAACTACTCAGTTTGAAAATGCTCAGATTGATGGTTTTGTGATTGAAAACCCAGGCGAGTCATATCAGGTTAATGATACTGTCTTCTTTGATAATGAAGGCACTGGTGGTTTCGGTGCATCTGCAATCATTGAATCAGTTAAGGGTCAAAACATCCTTGGTTATAGTAAGGAGATGATCGGAGATCGTCCCTATGGCGTTATTACCACTGAAGTAGAGCACGAGCTGCGTCAGCAAGATGTTGTTATCGTTAATTCTCGTCCTATCACAGACAATACCAATAAAACTTATAAAGTAAAAGTTGTTTCTGGTATTGAAAGAATTAAAGTCGTTCAAGAAGGTATTGGTTATAATACTGACATTCCTCCCACCTTTGAGTTGATCACATCTCAAGGTCAGGATGCTGTGCTGCGTCTTAATCTTGAAAACACTGGTCAAGTCCGTAGTGCAACCATCATCAACTCTGGTAATGGTTACGATCCTGAGAATCCTCCTCAGATTCGTGTTTCGCACCCTCAGCAATACAAGAAGACTCGCTACTGGATCACAGATTACCTGGAAGCAACAGGTAAGTTGACTGTGCATGATATGGTCCAGTCTGCAGATCGTTACACCTACATTTGCGGTAGTGTAAAAGAGACCGATGAAGATCAGGCAGCATTTATTGCTAAGTTTGATGATCTTGGTCAGTTAATTTGGGATCGCACTCTCCTTCCCCAAAATGCTGGTGTTAAGACTGCAGAATTCATCAAGATGACTCTTGATGACTCTGGAGAAAACGACCACATTTATGTTGCAGGCCAAACATATGATCCCAACAACGGTGACTATAACCCAGACATCTGGTTGGGCATGTATCGCTCCGATTTTAATATTGCTAACGATCCTGATGGTATCCTGGTCTGGCAGAGAGCAATTGGTGGTATCTCAGGCACAACTAGAAGAGATTATGTAACCACAATTGCTCTTGATCAAGAGAAGAAGATTTACATTGGTGGTTATACAGATTCCAACTCACCAGATCCTTATGATATGTGGGTTATTCAGTGTGATCCTGAGGGTGACCTTGTAGAGAAGCGTAAAATTGCGTCTGAAGACGGATCTGAGAAACTTTCTCAGATTAAGTGGATTGCTGACGATCGTTTCCTCTTTATTGGTGAAAATGAAGAGAATAACGACTGCATCTTTGGTGTATTCTTCTATGATGGAGCAAATCTGGAAATTGATTATATTCGTCAGATTCCTGTTGTGGGTGGTTATGTCAGAGACCCCGAAATGGCGTTTGATGAGTATGGCGATGCTGTAATTGTTTGGAATGTCTTCAACAATGCTGCTGCGAAGTATGATAAGGTCCAGATCAGCAAATTCCCATATGCATCTGCAAATAGTGGTTGGGAATGGACTAAGTATGTCACAGTAAGTGGCACTTTCAGATCCATCAAGCACGCTGGCATTTCTGTTGATGTATTTGGCAACTACACCCTTGTTTGTGATGTAGATGGTGCAGAAGATCAAAGATATGCTTTGATTGAGTATCTGAAGTATGATGGCAGTGTCATTACTGAAACCAAGGTATCAGATCCTGACAATATTGGATTCCAGGCGAAGAGACACGTTGTTGACAACTCTGGAGATTGCATTATTGCTGCAGATCGTATGCAGTCTGATCAACTGGCATCTTTCAGATTCAATGATGCAAATCTGGACTATGACTTTACAAAACAGAATATTGCCACTATTAACTATGCAGATCTTGGCAATACCTCACATGACACTTCAATCTACCGTTTTGGTAGTGGATCTCTGAAGCTAACTGCTCCTGCACCTGTTGCATATGCAGATATGGCGAAAGAAGTGCCAGAGTGGAGTGCAAGAGCATGGTTTGCTATGGATGGCACTGCACATGGCACTGCACATGAGCCAACATTCTTTGAGGTTAATCCTACTACAGGTGTCCCCGTTAAATTCACAATTGATGGCGATCCTGCAAGTCCTAACTACGAAAAGGTCCTGGTATATGTAAATGGTGTCCAAGTTGCATCTTCAACTACAACTACAAACTGGACTGCTTTTGCTGGTGGGGTTTGGGTGCATGTAACCTTCCAAAAGCGCCAAGAGTCTTTGGGTCTCTATCGCTATGAGGTATTCATCAATGGAAACAACCAAGTTTCATTCCAGACTACTGATGACATCTTCCTGGATGATCTTGTCCTTGCTGGTCCTCAAACTGCTCCTGGAGCAACAAACTGCTTCATTGGTAACATTGATGATCTGGTCATTGATGATTTTGCTCCATACGAAGGATCTTATACAGTTCCAACTACAGAAATTGAAATTACATCTTCCATCTCCGATGTAACTCTGGTTAAGTTTGACCGTCTTCAGGCAAACAAAGGAAATTCATATGCTCTCACTAATGTCAGAAGTCATGAAACAATTCAGTTTGATAATGCACAAACTCTGACTACTTGGGTTGCTCTGAATATGCCTGCTCTGAGTGTTTGGGAAGAAGGTCCTGGTGGTCTTCAGATCTTGGATATGTCTCAGACATTCTCCACTCTGAATCCTGGGACATATACCTTCACTTCAGAAAGAGATGACTTTGCTTCTAAGACATCTACAATTCCTTCACCTCTTGGTAAGAAATTTATTATCGAGGCGGATGTTGTCAGCAAATTCTACATGCGTGATGCTAAGTATGAGAAGATTGACAACGTTAAGGAGTTTACATTCAATCAGGATGTTAAATTAACCAAGGGTGCAATCATCCAACAGTTTAATGCTGCTGGCACAACAACTGCATTTGGCACGATCGTTAATGTCCCTACAGGCACTCTTACCAACCCTGGTGTTGGTAGGACGTATGAAGTTGGTAAGATTTATGGCACATTTAATGATACTGACCGATTCCGCACTGATGTTGGTGATGTAAACCTGATTACTGGAGAGTATTTCGATACTGAAGAGCCAGAATCTCCCTGGGAGGCAGCAACTGCATACGGTGCTCAGGATAGAGTTTACTACTCAGGTAGAATCTATGAAGCACAAGGAGCTGGCACGTCAGGCACCATTCCCCCCACCCATACTGCTGGTGTTGGTAGCGATGGTGTAGTTAACTGGGCATTTATCGCTACTGCTGGTCAGTTTACTGTTGATCTTACTGAGCATCCTTTCCCCAGACCCCAATATGTTGGTTTGGACATGCCTGAGTGGTTGCCACATCGTCTATATGCTGTTGGTCAGCGTGTTTGGTGGAAACTCAACGTTTATCAGGTTGCTGCTGGTGGCGGTGGCGTTACTACAACCACACCACCCACACATACTTCTGGTGATGCATCCGATGGTAATGTAACTTGGACATTTGTAGAAACTCGTGAGCCAATTAGTGATTATGCTCGTTTCATGCCTTACGATCTCGGAAATCGTTATCAGGTAAGAATCGAAGAGGTGCATCCTGGATCTCAGTATATCGTTGGTGACGTTGTTTCTCTGCGTGAGAATAATATCACTCTGGCAGAAGACGAAAAGAGCGTTTTGGTCACTGGATTCCCATCTGTTAAGAAAATTCGCGTTACTGCGACTCTGGAGATGGATATCATTCGCACTGGCGGCGAAGAGCGCACTGAGTATGTTTATTGCACATCTACAACTCCCCACTACTACAATCCTGGAGATATTATCTTTACCGAAGGTTTCCAAGGTCTTCAATTTAATGGATCCTTCTTCATTGATCAAGTGCTTGGTAGTAGAGAGTTTACTTTTGCTATTCGTGACACTGCTCTAGGAGAGCCTGCATTTAATGCAAATGCTATTGGTAATGTCAACATCTACGCTAAGCATCCCACTCTGATCTTCACTAGAGATCACCAATATGTCTTTGATGTTTCTGATGTTTCTAACTTTGGTTATTATCTGTCATTCTCCCAAGACAACCAGTATAAACTGGAGTATTCCTTCAATAACATTGTAAGAGAAGGCACTCCTGGAATTAACAATGCTGCTGGTGCTGCACCATTTGTGCAATTCTCAGTATTGGGTGATGTTACAAATATCTCTTATTATTTCGATCCTTCACGCACTGGTGACGATTCCCCTGTTGGTAGTAACTCCTTTATTGACGTTATTAAAACTCCCTATGATGGTAGATTTGCTATTGCTGAAATTGTTGATGATTTCACTTTCAAATTCCCACTTCTGAGAGAGCCTGAGAAAAATTCTGCTGAGGTGATCACAGATGAGTTTGATCAACCATATTCCTACTACTCAACTACTTCCACCAGAGCAATTGGTCCTATCAACACAATTAAACTGGTATCTCCTGGTGGTTTCTATAAGAAACTTCCTATTATCTCCGACATTGCTTCTTTCCGTCAGATTGAAAAGATCATTATCAATGATGGTGGCACGGAATATGCACCTGGAGTTTACTACGATGTGCCTATCGATGGTGATGGTGAAGGTGCTAAGGCAATCGTCACAGTTGAGCTTGATGATGAGGTTGGATCTGGCACCATCAGCGATATTGTAGTAACTGATCCTGGTAAGGGATATACCTTTGCAACTATTGATCTTGATGCTATTCCTGGTATCCTTGGACCAACTCTTGCTGGATCTGGTGCATCGGCATCGGTTGTTATCCCTGCAGAAGGCACTGGTGCATCAGTCTTCCTGACTGGTAAGAATATCGGTAAGATCAAGAGACTGAAGAATAATGAATTTGGTTTCGGTTATTCTCACGATTATACTCTGAGACCCGAAATTACATTCCCAGTCAACCTGCAACTCTTCAATACTTCAATCCTGTCCGAGATTAAGATTACAGATCCTGGTAGTGGTTATACCTCGACTCCCGCTGTCGTAATTGAAGGTGGTGGTGGCACAGGTGCTGAAGCAGTTGCAATTATCAAAAACAACCGCCTGAGTGAGATTCAGATCAAAAATCCTGGTGCTGGTTACTCATCCGAGCCTACAGTTACCCTGAAGTCTGAGTTTAACTACGTTGTTAACCTTGACCTCAACTATCTGCAGTTTAACTTCCCTCATGGTATCACAACTGGTGCTGCTATCCAATTCCGTGCAGATGATGTTGGCACTACAGTGGGAGAATTGCCCAAGCCCAGCAGCGCAGGTCTGACAACTCTGGTTGCAGGTCAGATCTACTATGCAATTGCTGGTAATGAAAACTCCCTGGAAAACGACCAGATCAGATTTGCTCTGACTCCACAATCCGCTGCAGCAGGTGATTACATCACCTTCCTGACTCAAGGTGCTGGTCGTCAAGTGCTGCTCACTGAAGTCTTTGGTGGTAGAGCAGAAGCAATTGTTGAAACTTCCAGATTCCTGGAAGGTGAGACTGTATTCCAAGGAAATACTATTGAGCAGGCAACTGCTACTGGTAAAGTATCTACAAATACTGGTTGGCAGATTGGTCCTAAGATCCTCAAAATTGTTGATTATGATGGTGATTGGGCAGTGGGCGAAAAGGTCACTGGCACCATTTCCAGAGCATCTGGCGTCATCGACAACTTGAGCATTGCTCGCGGTGTGCTGAATATTGGATCTCTGACTAGGACGCCTGGTCGCTTTATTGATGACGTGGGCAAACCTTCCGAAATTGTCCAGAAGATTCAAGACTCCTTCTTCTATCAAAACTTCTCATACGTTATTAAGTCTGACATTCCCATTTCCAACTGGAAGTCTCAGGTCCTTCAGAATAACCACGCTGCAGGTTTTGCACTCTTCGGTCAGTTGCAACTGACTGGTGGTAAAGATATTTCTGGTCGTAAGATTGGCACCGAATTCACCAAGCAGGTGAATATCAACAACTACAGTAATGTCAACCAGATCACTTCCTTTGGTGCTGCACAACCCATCTATACTGACTTCAACAACACTGAGGTGCTTTTCCGTAAGAAGCGTCTTACATCTTCTGAGGAAATTCTGACTTCTATTGTTAAGAAACTGGATGATATTGCTCCTCAGTTTAATGGCATTGATAAGCAATTCCCCATCACAGTTGAGGGTGAGCAAGTCATCGTTAACCAGAATCAGTTGATGATCACCATCAACGGTGTGATTCAGGCACCTGGCGATTCTTATCAGGTCGTTGGTGGTAATCTTGTATTCTCTGAAGCACCAAGACCCTCCTCGAAGGTTACCTACAGAAGAATCGATGTAACTCCTATCCCCATTTATAGAATCAATCTGTATTCTGGTCAACCTGGAGTTGCAAACTATGGTATCTTCCCCACACTCGGACAACAAGTCCAAGGCGTAAACTCGGATGCATTTGGCACTGTTATTGACTCTGGCACAAATCACATTGATGTTATCAACGTTACTGGTGGCACATTCCAACTTAATGAAGAGATCGTGCGTGGCACTCTTTTCTCTGGACTGGTGCTGTCTGTTGAATTGCTGAATACAGATACTATATTCAGATTTGGTGAAGCAATTACCAATATGAATGGTGATACTGCAATCATTGAAGAAACTAACATCGATACTGAGGGCAATATTTCCGATCGTTTGGTTGTTAGCAAGACTTCAGGTACCGCAGAGTTTGAGACTGGTATCTTTAATCTGAAGTTGAATGAGTTTATTTACTCAGCATCTTCTAAGATTGCAGGTCAAATCACCTTTATTTCTCCATATCAAGATCCCGTCACTGGTGATTTTGTTACCGAGTTGGAAATTAACGCTGGATCTACATTCTACGGTCTGCTCTTTGAGCGTCTGGTTAGCATCACTAACCCCAACGTAATTCTGGATAACATCTCAGAGTCTTCAATTACTCCTACAGAGTTGTATGATGATAGTCAGCGTATCAATGCAGACTTCCTTGACTTTGAAGAAGTAAGGACAACTGAAGTTGTTTATGATCAACTCACTGGTGGCACGTTTGCCGAAGGCGATAAGATCCAAAACAGAAGAGTTTACTATGGCAACCCAACTTCTGCATATCATGGCACTGCAGGAAATAGATTCTATGATGCTGCAAACATGATTCGTGGCAACAAGCAAGAAATTATTGATTTTGCTTCTGCCGAGATTGCTGTCCAGCACCCCGATTTCTACTTCCCTGGTGACATTCAAACTAATGAGTGGAGCAGATATTCTGACGCATATCGCTTCATCCAACTGAATAAAGATTATATCGCTGCTCGTGCATACGATGATATGATCACTCAGTATCCTGCAGTGTCTGTCCCCGATCCTGCTAAGTGTAAGCGTGACTTGGGTCACTTCATGGATGCGGTTGCTATTGATACTTTCCGTGGTGGTAATGTATACTCTCGCAAGTTTATTTCATACTACTTCGATGAGTCTGGCAATCTGATCTATGTAAATCTGCAAGCAGCAGAAACCCGTTTTGCTTATGAGAAAGCAAAGGATTATATGCTGCAAGCAATCACCAACAACTTGAGTGGTGATTACACTCAGTTGAATGGATCTGATTCTGGCACTGTATATACTGCATATCAGGACTTGACTGTTACTGCAGACCAGTCACCCAATGATGACTATCCTACATCTGGCAGCAACACCGATAATACAGATCCTGCAGGATGCTCGGATGTCCAAGATGCAATTACAACCCTTTGGGAGATTGTTGATGAGGCAATGACTAGCGGCACGCTGTCTGAGCTTCCTGATGAGCAAGTGGGCACCTATTCTCCTGGTCAAGAGAAGTGCCGTCGCGACATCGGTTACTTTGTTGATGCTCTGGCAAACGATGTTTCCCAAGGTGGCAATTTCAATATCGTAACCTTCACACGCTTCTACTTCGATAACGCTGGATCACCCATCAGCAATGGTCTGGTTGGTGAAACTGCAGAGTCAATCACTGCTTTTGAAAAGGCAAGAGACCTTGCATACAAGGCAATCAACAACCTCCTCTACTATAAGGATCTGACCCTTCTGAATGATCCTGCTTCTTATGGTGGCACTGCTCCTGGTCATCTTTATGATGCAAACTATGCAAATGGTAGTAATGAGCTTGCTACAAACTGTGCTGATGTCCAATCCTACATTGCAACTCTGACTGATATTGCCACAGTGGCAATTGCAGCAGGAAACCTGAATAATGTCAATGCACTTACGACAATTAGTGACGGCACATTTGTTGATAACGAGACTATCCGCACCATTAAGATCGGTTATAAGGATAAGTCTTCTGGTCTCTTTATCACTGGTGATCAAATCCGTGGCGTAACTTCTGGCACAGTCTTCGATGCTATTGGATCCAATTCTGGTCTCAGATGGATTTATGCTGGTCAAGTTGCTGGCACACTTCAGTATGGTGAGTATATAACAAACTCTACTCTGGCAAATCAGAATGGCGTCACAACTAGCGTCATCTATAAGAAACCAGAATTGTCTGGCACCAAGTCTTTGAATTTCCCTGCAACTGGTTACTTGGTTGCAGCAGATTCATATAACTATGCATTTGGCGCATCTGATGACTTCACAATTGAAACTTGGATCAATCCCACTGCAGTAACTGGCACTCAACATATTGTTGATCTTCGTCGCCTGTCTGCAGCAGAAGGTCTTCGCATTGTGCTCGATGGAAGCACCCTTAGAGTTTATAATGGCACTACTCAATTGATCGCAGGTGGCACGTTGACTGCTGGCACATGGCATCATGTGTCTCTGGTTAGAGGTGACAATACTCTCCAATTGTATCTGGATGGTGCTCAAGTTGGCAGCAACTATGTAGATACCAATGATTACGTTTATGCTAAGGTGACAGTTGGTGCCGACTTTACTGCAGCAAACCAGTTTACTGGTTTCATGGATAATTTCTATATCCGCAATAAGACTGCTGCTCACATTGGTCCCTTCACCCCTCCAACTCAGGTAGATTACACTGCTCTGGATATTGTCCTTGGTCTTGATGGTGAAGCACCCTTTATTCTGTCAACTACTGAGACATACGCAACTTATACTGGATCTCGCACGTCTTCTGCTACTGCAAAAGAAATTAACTATTCAGATAAGACTATTGTTATCAAAGATGTTGATCTTGGTAGATCTGAGCAAAGAGAATGTGCCAATATCATTAAATTGAATGATGCTTGGATTGCTGAAGAAGCAGTCGGCAGAATGAAGGCACAATTCCCAGACTTCATCATGCCTGGTGATGATCCTGCTAACAATTCTTATGGTGGCACCAATTACTGTCTGCGTGACACCAAAGATTATATTATTGGTGCAATTGTCAAGGATTTGTCAGAGGGTGGTAACTACCATACTCTGTATACCGCTCGCACATACCTGACTAAGGGCGGAGAGCTGAATTACATTGGCAATGAGGTCCTGCAAACCCTTTACACCTGGGATCAGGTTGGTGACATCATCAATGATGTGCTCACCACAACCAGTCTCGATTTGACTGGCACTTACACAGATAGATTGAGAATTCCTAACAATTTCTCTTCTCCTGCTTCTCAAAATGTCCGCGATGAAATTCGTGGTCTGATTGATGATCTTCTCGAAGTCATCGCACCTACTGGTCAAGGATTTAAGGATTCGGGCGTCCTCATTTGGAAAAACCGCGATTACATCGCAGAAGAAGTTGTTGGATACATTACCAACAAATATACCAAGGATATGGGTGGCACCGAGGTCAACTTCCTCAACATCCCTGGTGGTGGCGAGTCTGTCTGCGAAAGAGATATTAGATCATATATCATTCCTGCAGTTATTGCCGACCTTGTTACAGGTGGCACATATCAGGTTAAGAATGTAATTGATTTCTATCTCGACTCTCAGGATAACATCCTACATGTTGAGCATGAGTTGAATCCAATGCTAGATGCATTTGAATTTACTAAATTCTTGTGCATGAAAGCAGCAAACAATATGCTGATTTCTGCTGGATCTGCAGTTGGTGATTTGGGTGTGCCTGCCTGGGTGCAGAATGGCGACTACTATGAGCCATCCTATACAAGCAGAAATGCATATCGCGATACAACCATTACAGTTGATGCTGAAGCATGGCCTCAAGATTCTATGGCAGATTGGAATCTCTACTATGATGCCACTAATCTAATTAAAGCAAATAAGAATCTGATTGCTGCCGAAGCAGTGGCGATCATGAATGATCTTTCCAAGTTTGGCGAATTCCAAGTGCCTGGTGGATCAGTCAATTGTGAAGATGACATCAAGGGTGTTATTGATGCAGTGTTGCATGACTTACTCTTTAATTGCAATGAGAAAGTTTATGATGCAGCAGAGCTCTATATTGAGCCAGAAAACAACTCACTGAGACATATTGAATCTGAGTGGGAAGCATCCGTAACAACTTACAAGATTGTTAGAGACCTTCTGATCTTGACAATGCGTAATGCATTTGGTAGAGATTATATTGAAGGAAATGATCCCGATCAAGTGACAGTCCAATCATATGAGCAAAATCCATTTACGATTGACTATCGCAATACTGGAGATGCTATTGATGGAAACATTCGTTATATTGCTGAGCAGGCAGTTTATGATGGTCTGCAGCAATTCCCAGCACTGAGCATTCCTGGCGGATCAATCAATTGCATTCATGATGTTACTGATATTCTTAAGGCACTGGTATTTAACCTTAAGTATGGTGGTGATAACTGGATGCAGTATTGTGCAGAATTCTATGTAAATTACAGTGGCAATCTTGAGCACATTACTTCTCAAGCAACAGAAACCGTTTGGATTCTTGAAAGAGCAAGAGATCTGGCGAAGCGTGCAATGAGAGATCAAGTGATCACTAACAATGCTGGTTATGGTGTTGATCAGAGATTCTTTGATGCCACTAAAAAACCAACAAATCAACTTCGTCCTAGTGATCCCATTACTGGTGTTGATAATAGCATTTACAATAATATCATCACTAGACAGTTTGCACCTGGCACAAATAATATTGAGACTGCGATCAATAGCTCCACAGGCATGGATCCTTCGGATGATTATGTAGCACGTTGCTTCACCATTCTCCCCTCTGCTACACCTACAGATGCTCTGTTGTTTGAAGCAGGTGGCACAGCAAAATCATCAGAGCCTTATGGTTGCTGGCTTGGTTTCAGGGATAATGGCACATATCTGAGACTTCGTGCTGGTAGCAATATTGCAGTTGCTGGTGGTGCTTCCCACAGCGATACTGGACTTGCCCTTCTTGATGTGTCCGTTACCGATCTGGTGACTGCTGGTTATATGGATGATAATTATCATGAAATTTCATGGGAAATTAGAATTGGTGGAAACACTGCTACAGGTGCTGGTCGTGTAAGACTTTGGATTGATGGCAATCTGGTTGGCGAAGCAACTACTCCTGGCACAGGAAATACTGGTTTGGGTGGTGCTTCTGGTCTGTGGTCTCTTAATCACAGTGGTGGATTTAACTATGGGGGTGGTTTTGCGGCATCACAAGGCAACGTTGTGTCTGGTGAAAATAACACAGCATGGCCATACACAATCGATGGCAACATGGAATATTATCGTGCTCGCCTGGTTGATCCTCTGTATACTGGAAATGAGACTGCAGATATTGAGCAAAGAATTAACAACCTAATGCAGGTTGTTACAAATGGCATTCAAAATCCTGCCAATGTTTCTAATAACGTTTCGGAGTTGCCCAACATTTGGCCTGTTAAGTATACTCCAGAGATTGCAGTTAGAGATCTTACCATTGCATATGACTTTAGCAATGGTGGGCAAGATCAAGACGGTCTTTGGAATCAGTCATGTCCCCAAGTAGCATCATCTATTGATACCTTGATGGATATTGTGATCAATACTATCACAGAAGCTGCTGTTAACAATGTCAACTACCTGACAACAAACGTCTCTAGGTCTACTGCATTTGCATTCAACACAGAGTATCAATTCGGCACTTGCTATGATGAGCAGGCTGCTATTGACACCCTCTTTGATGTAATGACTAGCACTCTTGGTGCTGGATATAATACGGATAAAGGAATTGCAAATATGCTTCTGTTTAATACAGATGCAATTGCACAAAGAGTGATGGATGATGTTAATGCAACCTATGCATCAACTAATCTCACTATCGATTTCCCCTTGGATCTCCTCAAGGCACTTCGCTATGACATGATTACTGGTGGTAATGCTGGGGCATTCCGTCTTGCTCAGACATGGTTTGATGGAGAAGGTAATTTTATTGCATTCCAAACTACAACTAGGACACACCTCCTCTTCGCAGTTACTCGCGTCCGTGAGTATACAAAGAGTGTCTTGTATCTCTTGGATGAAGATCCAACATGGGCAAATTACACAACATATCGCGAAGATGATCGACTTGAATACAATCAAGAAGCATCAGAATTTATTATTGACTCTTCATTGAATCCTATTGAATATGCATTAGAAAGATCCGAATTCCCAACTGAAGCAAGTGTAACTTGGGTGCCTTCTACAGATGTCCAAAACATCAGCAATACTTATGAAATGGGTGTGGATTATAACACAGATCCAGCACTTGTGTTGCTGACGCCTCTGGTGGATGTTGGATTTGAGCGTGCTGAATATAGAATCAGAATCAATCGTGCAAATCAATTCCGTCGCGGTGATATTCTTCAATATATCCCAGCTTCTGAAACTTCGGTTGACGCACTTTCACAAGCATTCTTCTATTGTATTACTGCAACTGCACAGTGGTTTGAGATTGGCGCTCACTACATTCATGATGGTCGCTATAAGAGACTTGAGATTGACACTAACAATTCTGGGTCCCAGATCTTTGCTGTAACAAGACGTAGTGGAATTGAAAGAGCAACTACAGTCTATCCTAAGGATCCTTCTGATACTCCTATTCAGGGTGGATTTAATCCCGCAGATGTGCTTTATGGATCAACATCCGAAGCAGCTGCCGAAGTTTCTAGAGTCCAATTTAATGAAGCAGAGATCTTCAAGATCTACAAATACTATCCTCTTACTAATGTATCTTCTGTCCTCGGCGTATACGATCAGTTTGCCAATGGTGAGCAAGTTGTTGTCCAAGGTGCAACATCCAACAATGGTTATGTCTTACAAACAACTCCAGCAAATGAAGATGGCGAATCATTTGTTAAACTTCTGACCGTCGCTGGCACAATCGCTGAAGGAGACATTATTGAAGGTGTTGATAGTGGTGCTACTGCTACTGTTGGTGTTTCCGATGATAGATTCCTTCTGGATCTAACCCTTGGGGATTTTGCAACAAATGACTGGTTCTTTGCTTCAAATTCTTCTGCTGAGGCATACATGGCAGATTATGTCAATAAGTCTGGAAGTTTGGTTGGTAATGCTGGCGGTCGTATCACTATGGATGTTGAGACCATTCAAAACTCCTGGAATGCTGGTGATGTTATCTACGGTAGCGTTACCGATTACATTCTTGAAGTCAAGGGCATTTCTGGCACTCAACTCCAACTGAATCAATATATCCATGGCACAAATGTCTATGAATTGAATCTGAGTGTTGCTATCGTAGATACTGGTGTTGCTGACACCTTCCGTGTTGGAGATGAAGTTTCTCTCTTGCAAGGCACCACTGAAAAGAATCCTGGTTGGCGTGCAACAGTAACAAAATACATCAATGGAGTCGATCTAGATCCTTCAGATCCCAATTATGGAATTCACAAATTGTGGATCGGTAATTTGGTGCCAGTGGGTATTGGTGCAGATATCTCCGAGGTAACTAATCCATCTAACAATATCGGTAAGATTGATATTGGATCTAACTTCCCCACAATTTATGCAACTGTCTCAAGTTACACAAATACAACCTATACTTCATATGGACGTGTTGCTTCTATTGATCAACAGGGCATTACGGCAACTATCCACATTGAGAATGTAGTTGGTGAATTTGTCGATAATATGACAATTCAGTCCGACTATGGTTGGGGTGCTGCGGTTTCTTCTGCACGCACACTGGAAGGTCGTGTTGAGCGTTACTTCCGTGGGTTTGATGGAGAGCAAACACAGTTTGATCTCACAATTGCTAATGGTGAAGCATACTTCCCCGATCCCGCAGGTCACCTGCTCGTCTGGGTCAATGGTGTGCTGCAACCTCCTGGTGGTAACAACTCCTATGTTGCATTCTCCGATAAAATTCAATTCTCCGAGCCACCTGATATCGGATCTGAATTCATTGGTTACTATGTTGGTAAACTCCGTCAACTGGATGACATCAGTTTTGAGTTTGACTCTTTGAGATCAAGCTTCAACCTGAAGCGTGATGGTCTCTTCTACTCACTAACACTGACGGAAGGTGTTTCTTCCAACGTGATCAGACCCGAAAACAATATCATTGTTTCGCTCAACGGTATCATCCAAGAGCCTGGTGTTGCATATGAGATTGTTGGTTCTAGAATCATCTTTGCTGAAGTGCCTCGCGCAGGAAGCACCTTTGTTGGATTCTCATACATTGGTAGTGACGCTGACGTGATTGCAGCAACCGTTGTGCCTCCCATTGAGGCTGGTGATAAATTGTTTATCGAGGGTGAAGAGTTTGAGCGTGAAGTCGCCTTGATCGAATCGTCTAATTCACTGATCACCTTTGAATATACAGGATCCGTCAAGGGTCGTAATGCAGATGCTCTGGCAGAAATCACAAGTGGCGAATTGACTGGTGCTTCTCTTACCTCTCCTGGCGATGGTTATACATCACAACCTAACGTAGACGTTATTTCTTCTACTGGATTTGATGCAAGGATTAGAGCACTCATGGGTGTTGCTAGAATTGATGTTAAGACGCCTGGTGTTGGATATGCTCAGGCATCAGTTGCAGTTGATAATGAAGTCCCCGATGACTTTGTAAATCCTGAAGGCACACCCGTTAACGGTGGTTTTGATATTCTCGCGGGCGAGGGTAGTGAATACACTGGTGGCACTACGGTTACACCTGGCACGATCCTCATCGCTCAAGATCCTGTGAATGTGACAGTCAACCAAGGCACTACGGCATCATTCACTGTGAATGCTACGGTTTCCAACAGTGAGACTCTCAACTATCAGTGGCAGAAGAAAGATTATGGCACACAAACTTGGACCAACATTATTGGTGCAAACCAGGCAACATACAACACTGGCAACACAACCCAGTCTGATGATGGTGATGAATATCGCGTTGCAATCACTGCAGCGGGTGCAACACCTGTCTACTCACTGTCTGCTGTCTTGAGTGTCCAAACTGGTGCTACTGTGATCAGTAACTTCAACCCAACTCAGATCTTCGACGACAACTAAATAAAAGTAAAAAGATGACTGCAACCGCCAGTTATAACGATGCTACCAGAATCCTCACGGTGTCGGCAGATGGACTGCCAGACCCCGTGAGTTATGGTACGTTTCCAAATGACAATAATCCCAACACAGTCCAGGAGCAAGATTTCGATCATGACTTCTACTACCGTGGTGGGACTTTTGGCATTACTAGGACTTTTGACGATAATACTTGGATACAAGATGGTTTTATTAGATCCATAGATTTATCACTTACTGATAATGGTCTATTTGGAGCTGATAAACAAATTAGGGAAGGTGATCATCTTCTTTTTGTTTTTAGTGATGGTATAAAAAGAAAGTTTCTCTACAAAGGCACTACTTTTACCTCAGTAGAAGATGAGTGTTGGTTGGCGTCCGACGATCGCCTCGACTTGATTATGAGGACTCAAGAGGCAGGCACAACTGGCACATATGAATATTACGATCAGAGAAATGGTCGTATTGCAACTCCCCTTGGAATCGTTGGTATTGCTGCAAACGGAGTTGCTATCTATAATCCTAGTGCTGGTGCGGGTGGACAACCCCCAGTAGGATTCAGTTGGAATGCTCATTATGAGAATTCACCAGTTGATTTTGGAGATGATGAATGCGGTGGACACCCAGAGCAAACTGGGCAATATCATATTCATGATGGACATTTCCTAGATTGCTGGAAAGCAAATTCGGCAATGGCAGGATATAATGATTATTACGGATCAACTCAGTATAACGGAGATAATATTAGGCATCCAGATGGGCACTCCAAACTTATTGGATTTGCTTTTGATGGATTCCCCATTTACGGTCCCTATGGTTATAACGATCCTTGGGATAACTTGAGTGGCATTACCGTAATGACTTCATCTTACTCAGTAAGAGACAATGAAGTGCCAGGTAGACCCGACTATGGTAACGACGTTGACAACCCCCCTGCAGGCGCTCTCATGGAGGACTGGGAGTATGTTGAGGGGACTGGTAGTCTAGACATCCATAATGGTAGATTCTGCATTACACCAGAATACCAAAATGGCACATATGCATATTTCATTACGGTTGATCCAGCGGATATTGATCATCCTGAGTTTCCATACTTGATGGGATTGACTTCCCGCGAAACTTTGGATACACCCGTTAACAGCGGTGCTAATCCTGTTGCACCTCCAGAGCCAGGTGGCGGTGGAGGAGAGGGCGGTGGTCCTGTGCTTCCCACACTGCAATATACATTACAACCTCAGAATGTCACTGCTAATGTTGGTGAGACAGCAACGTTTACAGTTACTGCTCAGATCCTCCCCGAGGATGGACCTATTGGATATCAGTGGTATAGATCTACTGATGGCGGTTTCGCATTTGCTGCTATCACTGGTGCCACAACGTCAACATATTCAACAACTGCTCTGGCATATATGACAGGGTATAAGTATCGTTGTCGTATTATTGGTCCCCTTGGAGTCCCAGCAAATCAAAGAGCAGAAAACTCTCCCTTGGACTCCAATGCGGTAACTTTGACAGTTACTGGATCTGGAGGTAGTGGTAGCACTGCAAATCGCTTCGATAGCACATCATCTACGTTTGACTCTACAAGTCAAACCTTTGATGGCACCTAAATAACACTGTAAAAGAGTAACAATCCATGGCCAAGCAAAACCTTAGTATTGGTAGTTCCGCTAATGACGGATTGGGCGATAGTCTCCGCGATGGTGCTATCAAACTCAATACTGTCATTGACGAGATCTATGCTGCCCTTGGTAATGAAACCAATCTGCAGATCGATGTTGGCGCTCCTGCTGCAGGGCAGGTTTTGCGTTGGGGTGGATCGACTTTTGGTCCCGCACATTTTGATTCTCTAAGTGCAGACTTGAATGTAAAAACATTCAAGATTACATCAGAATCAAATGGTGATGTGACCATTCAGCCCAATGGCACAGGCAAGATTAAGTTTTGGGGTGGAAGCACTGGAGATGCACTGACATATATTGATGGTGCTGACGGTAAACTGAAGTATTCAAACTTCTTTACAGCACTTTCCGATCTTCCCGATGCATCTACTCACCATGGTATGTTTGCCCATGTGCATGATGAAAATCATGGTTATTTTGCACATAGCGGTGCATGGACACAACTTCTGGATACTGGATCATCTATTGGAGAATTAGATGATGTAGACATGTCGGTTGGTGGCGGACCTGCTGATGGGCAAGTCCTGAAATGGAATAATACTAATAGCAAATGGGAGCCTGCAAATGATGCAACTGGTGAAGGAGGAGCGGTTTCCACTCAAAACTTATTTGAAACTATCCAAGCGGACAGTGGTCAGACTACAGCATCTGCTGCTACAGATATTCTGACTATTGCAGGTGGCACAAATATCTCCACTTCAATCACTGGAGATACAGTCACCATTAACATGACTGGTTCTCTTGGAGATCCAGATCAAAACATTTTCTCAACCATAGGATCAGACACTGGAAGTAAAACAGCGAATAGCACTGCTACTACCATTAACTTTGTTGGTGGCACTGGAATTAGCACTTCTATTAACGGCGATGACCTCACAATTACAAATGATGAGCCAAACATAGTCCAAGAGGTGTTTAAGACTGTTGCTGGTGATAGCGGATCAACAACTGCACAACTGGCAACCTCAACACTTACAATTGCTGGCGGCACAGGTGTTACCACCAGTGTGGCATCAAACACTCTCACAGTTGCTCTAGACTCCCCTCTACCTACTGCATCTGATAATGATACTCTAATTTATGATGGAGATGCAGAGGCGTGGGTGGTTGCAGAATCTGCAGCTGTAGGTCTTAGAATTACTTCTAATGGATCAACTGCATATAGATTTGCTGGTGGTGGACTAAACCCATCGACAGATGACCCTACAATTTATGTGTATAGAGGATTTACATATAGATTCAATAATACTACTGGAGCAGGACACCCATTTGCACTTCGTCAGACAAATGGTGGATCTGCTGTAACAGATGGTGTAACAGGGTCTCAGGAAGGTGTGCAATATTGGACTGTGCCACAAACACTGTCTCCTGGTACGACGTATGTGTATCAATGCACAATCCATCCTCTCATGGTTGGCAACATCGTGGTGGTCTAATAGATGGCAAGAATAGTCCCAGGAAGCGGCGCAGTAATTACCCCTATCTTCAATAGTATATTTGGAGTCAGGGAAGTTTACGTTGAGAATGGAGGGTCTGGATATGACCCCTTAGATCCACCCAGACTCCGTATTACTAATAGCGGCACTCCAATTCGCGAAGCAGTATTAAGACCTGTTATTGAAGGTAGTAAGGGTGAGATTACTGCTGTAGAAGTATTGGATCCTGGTGAAGGATATGATCCATTGCGTCTTGAAATTACAGATGAAAATTCAGATGGATTTGCTAGAGGAAACGTTTTCCTAAAAGAAAATGGTGAAATTGATTTCATTCAGATTACAGTTCCTGGAGATGGATACTTTAATACAATTGCTGAGATCAAAGGTGGTGGTGGATCTGGATCGGAATTGGTGCCAGTCACAGGATCAGTTACTGGTCTGACAATTGAAAATGTAGGACAAAACTATTCAGAAGAAGATGTCAACATTGTCATCTCTGGTGGTGGTGGACAGGGTGCAACTGGTGTTGCTGCTGTAAATAGATTTGGTAGGGTAACTAGGGTTAATCTTACCAACCAAGGTGAGTTTTTTGAAACTCCTCCTCTTATTCAAATTATCGGTGGTGGAGGATCTGGTGCTACTGCAGAAGCATTTATTGATCTGGGAAAAATTACCAGCATTGAATTACTTGGTGGTGGCGGTGGATATGTAAATAATCCACAGGTCATCTTCACTAGGGATACTGATCTAATTAGAGAAGCAAGAAATAGACAGTCCCTGAATTCTGTCATTTACAATTTGACAGGTCTTCTCAAGAATGTAGATCCAAATGACACAACAATTTATGTTGAGACGACTAATGCATTCCCAGGATCAGGAAAACTTCTTATTGGTAGAGAAGTAGTTAGATATACTGGTAAAACAGATGTATCATTTACTGGGGTAGACAGAGGCACAAACTTTAGATTTGACCAAAAAGTAGTATTAGATAATCTTCAAGATGATCCCGATACTGGGTTGACTGCATACCAATTCCAAGTTACAGACAAAGTAAGACGTGTTGTAGAGAATGCAAATAACCGTGTTGCTATTGTTTATGACTGGATTCGAGATGAAAGAGCACTATATGTAACTTTTGAGATTGACGAATTGGCATTTATTGATGCTGGTCGATCAAATGAAAAAGCAAAGATTGTTGCATTTGTTGCTGGATCTGCAGCATCATCTGGCACTGGTCAAGAACCTCATACATTGGTAGAAGTTGAAGGTCGCGATATTGTTGCTTTCACCAATCCACTATCATTGATTCTTAATCGTAAATTTGAAGACGATGATGAAGAATATGTAGATGAAAATGGTGTGCAGCAGTTTGGTGATGGCATTCCAGATCTAATCAATGCTGAGACTGAGTTTGAGAATGCAGTTAATTTGGATGGTGGTATTGCATCATCTAAATATGGTATCGAAGAAACTATTGGTGGACAAAACACCACACTCTTCCAGATTGGTGATCAGGTGTATGACGGTAGTCCAAATCAACTGGTTGCAACTATTCAGTCTGCAGGTCAACTAGGTGATGGTGATGATCATCAATCTGTTGGCACTATCACAATTCAATACATCAATCCTCTGATTGCTTTCATTGCAGGAGAGCAAGTCCAGGGTCTCAATAGTGGTTTACAGGCAACTGTTACCCAGAGACGTATTGGAGAAAAAACAGGTCAATATATCTTAGATATTGTTGACATCATTGATAATGATCCTACATATAAGTGGGTAGTTGGGGAAACCTTGCAGGGCAATTCTAGTGGTGCAACTGCAACTATTATCTCTGTTGAGTATACCACATTCGTCCGAAATGAGGATGAATAAGTCCCATAAATAAAAAGAAGGCAATTGCTGAGACATGGCATTACTTACCGACCAATTTAGAATCTTTACTGCCGAGAGGTTTAGAAAATCTCTGGAGGGTCCTGACCCCACCCAGTCAGACCTTGATGCAGGAAGTAATAGAGATCGACTTTATGTTTTCATTGGTCGCCCTCAACCATGGGATAACGAGAATGCTCCCCCAGACCCTGTGGATTCATTCCAAGAGTTTGCGGATGACTATTCCGACATGATCTCACTGAAGCGTGTGTTGGCAAACGACACAATTCAGGTGATTCGCCGCATTGACTGGATTCCCCCAGAGCAAACTACTGGTGGTTTGGGTTACGTTTATGACATGTATCGCCATGACTATTCCTCGACTAAGACGGCATCGTCTGGTGCTACAAAATTGTATGATGCAGATTTCTACGTCGTTAACTCGTCGTATCAAGTTTACAAGTGCATCTACAACGGGACAAGTCCTTCTGATCCTAATGGTAAGCCTTCTACCGTTGAGCCTACTGGTACTTCCACTTCCATCATCACAACTGCTGATGGTTATCGTTGGAAGTATATGTATACGATCCCTGTTGGTCAGGTCCTGAAATTCTTCTCCAATGAATACATGCCTGTGCTGAGTGACACCGCTGTGGTGTCTGATGCTATTGGTGGTGAAATTGATACTGTTATTATCGCATCCTCTGGTGCTGGTTATAACAACGGCACCTATGAAAACGTGCCCATCAAAGGCGATGGCGTTGGTGGTCGTGTTTCTCTGGTTGTTGACGGTGGTCGAATTGTTTCGGCAACAGTGACTTCGGGTGGTAGCGGTTACACCTTTGGTAAGGTGGTGATCGATGAGGTCAACGGTATCGGTGCTGGCACAGGCACAGGCGGCAACGTTGAAGTTGTCGTGCCTCCCACAAAAGGTCATGGTGCTGACCCTCAAACAGAATTGGGTGGTTTCCGTGTAATGATCAACACGAAATTCACCTACGCTGAAGGTAGTGGTGACTTCCCCACAGATAACGACTACCGTCGTATTGGTCTGGTCATCAACCCCAATAAGTATGGCACACAAGAATTGACTGCTGAGCTAACGTTGTCTGCAACTAAAGCAGTCATCTTCTCGCCTTCCTTTACTGGTAACTTCCAAACTGACGAGATCATTACACAGTCTCGCACCATTGGTGGTCAGCAAGTGACTGCTCGTGGTCGTGTGATCTCATGGAATTCATCCACAAAGGTCCTCAAGTATTACCAGAATAGAATCGACGGTATCTTCCCCGAATTCACTGGTAGTTTGATTGAATTTGAAGGTGGTAACCCAGTTGTAGGTAGCACCTCTGGTGCATCTGCTGACCCCGACATCAACTTCCCTATTGTTTCTGGTGCATCAACTCGTATCATTAACAATACTGAATATGATCTGGGTATGGCGTTTACTAACGGTTATGCAAAACCAGAAGTCCAACCCAACTCTGGAGAAGTTATCTACATAGATAACAGAGGCGCGATTACTCGTGCTGGTGACCAAATTGAAGATATCAAAATCGTAGTAGAGTTCTAAGCGATGCCCCAGAATACTAATCTAAATATTGCTCCTTATTTCGACGATTTCGATAAGGACAAGAATTTTTACCGAGTGCTCTTCAGACCTGGGTATCCTATTCAGGCTCGCGAAATCACGACACTGCAATCTATTCTACAGAATCAGATTGAGTCGATTGGACAGCACTTCTTCAAAGAAGGTGCCATGGTCATTCCTGGTCAGGTCGGTTACGATCTGAATGTCCAGGCAATTATCCTTCAGCAGTCATTCTTGGGTGTTGATGTTGAAACATACAGGACTCAAATCGAAGGTCAGATTATCGAAGGTCTGACCACAGGTATTAAGGCAAAAGTCCTTTATTCGATTCCATCAACAGAATCAGATCGTGGTTACGTTACTCTCTACGTTAAGTATACAGAATCTGGAGACACTGTTTCAGAAGAAGGAATTAAGTCATTCCAACCTAATGAGCAGTTGATTGCTGAGAAAGAAATTACTTTTGGCACTACACTGATTGAAGTTGGATCTCCCTTTGCTCAGTTGCTGCCTGTTGATGCAACCGCAGTTGCTTCGACCGCCTATATTAACACTGGTGTCTACTTTATCAGAGGACACTTTGTTGATGTCCCCTCCATGTATTTGATCCTGGAGCAATACAGCAACAACCCATCATACCGTGTTGGTCTGGAAATCAGTGAGTCTATCGTTACTCCAGAAGATGATCCTTCCCTGAATGATAATGCCGCAGGCACATCTAACTATGCTGCTCCTGGTGCTCATAGATTTAGAATCAGGACTCAACTGGTTAAAAAACCAATTACCGATGAGACTGATAAAAACTTCATCGAATTGCTGCGTATCAACAATAGTAAGGTTGAGCAATTCGTTACTGCAACAGCATACTCCGAGCTGGAGAGATCTCTGGCACGCCGCACCTACGAAGAGTCTGGTGACTATGTTGTAGATACTTTCACAATTAAAGCAAGAGAGTGTCTGGATGATGGTTTCAATAATGGCGTGTATCGTCCTGGTGAGATCACTGCTCAGGGCAACATTGCATCTGATGATCTTATCACATATGAGATCTCTCCTGGTAGAGCATATGTGAGAGGATATAGGACAGAATTCCTGGTGCCTCAATATATCGATTCGCCAAAACCCAGAGACTTTGAGGGTGTCCAAAACGGTATTATTTCATTCCGTCTTGGTAACTTTGTTAAGGTATACGACGTTTACGGATGGCCTGATCTTAGTGGTGAAGGTGTAACCTCAGCATATCAAGTGTTGGAATTGTATGATGATTGGACCCTGAATTCTACCAATGTAATTACTGGCAGGATGATCGGTCGTTGTCGCACTGCACAGATCCAAAAAGATACAGATACAACATATGATCTGTGGATCTTCGATGCTCAAATGTTTACTGCTGTTAACTTTGCAGCAGGTAATAATTCAGTAACTGTTGGTGATGTGCTCAGAGGTCGCACATCAAATGCTAGAGGTTTTGTTGCTGATGCTGGCAGTGGCACTTACTGTATGCTTGAGCAAGTATCTGGCACCTTTGTGAATGGTGAGGTCATTGAAAGAGATGGTCGTGTAATTGGCACGCTGGACGCAGCACATACTTTCAACCTGACTGATACCAGATCCTGCAATGGTAGAAATAGCAGCAATCAAGTTATCTTCGGTGCTAACTGGTTGTTGAATGACCAGAAAGAAATTGAAGGATCCACTATTACTATTGATACTGCAACCAATCAAGAAATTCGTGGTTTCCGCACCAAGTTTGTGCAGGATCTGCGTCCTGGTGACGTAATTTCTCCCACCAATACAACTTCTGAGGGTGAGAATAGTCTTCGTATTGAAAGAGTTAATCCTCAGTATATTAGGACCATTGCTGGTAATCAGTATTCTGGTGCTACAGATGCAATCTTTGATGACTTGAATCAGGTTGTGGATCTCGATACAACCCTAACAAAGGGTAGTGTATCCGATGGAGAATACGCTACTGTTGTCCGTCTCCGTCCCTTCGTTTTCCAAAAAGACTATCAGAATGGTGAGTTGTCGATTGACGCACCTCGCACATCGATGAGGTCCATTACCGACGAATCATTCTTTGTCTATCGCACATTCACTAATAAGACAGTTGTGTCTGGTGGTGTTACTGTGTCTCTGCCAGAATCTGAGCAGTTTGCATCACTCGATGATGAAAACTACATTCTGACAATTCTTGCCGAATCTGGATCTGCATATAGCGTTGGTGAAAACCTTAATATCGATGCTCTGAATGATGCAGGCACTTTGACAGTTACGTTTGGTGCTGATCGTCAGTCTGTAACTATTGACGGTCTGACAGGTGTTACAACTGTCAAACTGACTGCTCTGGTATCTAAGAATATCGTATCTAAGAAGATTAAGACAGCATCTAAGATGCGTGCGATGAAGGTCATTAGGACCCGCAACAATAATGACCAACAGAAGTATGGTCTTGCCTATGGTAATCTGTATGGCACCCGTATTGAAGATGAAGAGATCTCATTCGCATTGAATGATGTCTATAAGATTCATGCTGTATACGAATCTGAAACTGATAATGATGCAACGCCTCCCTATCTGACACTTACAGAGTCCACCTTCTTTGACAATGGCACCGTTGTTGTTGGTAGGACTTCAGGTGCTCGTGGTCGTGTAATTCAGTTTATTAACAGCACACTGAGACTTTATATTGTGCAGTTGAATGAGGTCCCATTCCTTCCTGGTGAAACCATCGATGGTGTGGATGACGATGGAATTCCTCTGACTGCAATTATCGATGACGCTGACGGATCAGTCGCAAAAGGTAGTAAAGTTATTACAACTCAGTTTGAATTAGAGCCAGGGCAGAAAGCACACTTCTATGATGTGTGTAAGATGACTAGACTCCCACAGTTTACACCCCCAATTCGTAAACTGCTGGTGATCTTCGATTACTTTGTGCATGAATCATCAGGTGATTATTTCGCTTCTCAGTCATACACAGGTATTACTTATAAGGATATTCCCAAATATAAACTAGACGGATCTATTAACTTCCTTAAGGACCAGATTGACTTCCGTCCTGGTGTTGGTGAGTTGGCATCTGGTGCTGGCACCATCACTAACGAATTCTATGTGAATTGTGCTTCACTCGACTTTGCTGCTCGCCAGTTTGATACTTCTGGTGGTGCAGGTGGATCGACTATCTTTGACATTCCAAAGATTGCTACAGAGATCCGCATGGACTACACCTACTATCTGCCCCGTGCAGATAAAATCTTCCTGACTCATGAAAATGAGTTGAAGATTAGTAAAGGTGTATCTTCCGAGGATCAGCCACCCCCAGATAACATTCAAAACGCAATGCTTCTGGCGCAGTTGGAGTGTCGTGCATACACCTATGATGTTGATCGCGATGTATTGATCTATCCTGAGATCATTCGTCGTTACACAATGAAGGACATTGGTGATCTGGAAACCCGTCTTTCACACGTTGAGTATTATACTTCACTGTCCTTGCTGGAAGTGCAAGCAGAAAATACCAAGACATATGATGATAACGGTTTCGATCGTCTGAAGAATGGTTACGTTGTAGATGACTTCACCGACCACACAATTGGTGATGTGCTCAACGTTGACTATAAGTGCTCGATGGACTTTAAGGAAGGTTTCCTCCGTCCTTCACACTATACAACTAATGTGCCTCTGGAATTGAATCTTGCGGCATCTGCTAATGTTATCAGGACTGATGGCAACATGGCAATCCTGCCATATGAAGATCTTGAGATCATCAAGCAACCTTATGCTTCTAGGACTGAGAATGTTAACCCATTCAACGTGTTTACCTTCATTGGTCGCATCGACCTGACACCTGCATCAGACGACTGGTTGGATACCAAGCGTCTTCCTGCTCGTGTGGAAAACGTTGAAGGTGATTTCTCATCTGTCGCTAGAGATCTTCAAATTGACCAGAATGGTTTTGCACCTATTCAGTGGGGATCCTGGCGCACCAACTGGACTGGCGAATCTCTGATTTCTACCACACAGTTTAGAAACAGATCTGGTAGTTTCTCTGCTGGTGGTCGTCGTCTGGGTCGTCTGGGTCACGGTCAGGGTCGTCAGCCCCTGTTTGTCCACGAGAGACGCACATGGCGTGTGGTTAACAACCAGGCACGTCAAGGTATCAGGACTCGCGTAACACCTAAGATTGAGCGTAAGTCTCTGGGTGATAGCGTGCTGTCGCAAACCGCAGTGCCTTGGATTCGCTCCCGTAACGTTTCATTCAACGTTGAAAGAATGAAGCCTCGCACAAGAATCTATGCATTCTTTGATGGAGTTAATGTTACTAACTACATCACCCCCAAAGTTATTGAGCTCGTTAAGTCTTCGACTGCAGATCCTCGCTCCAACGAAACTCCCTTTGTCGTTGGCGAGACTGTAGTTGGTCAAAACTCAAGATGCAGATTTAGAGTTGCTCCTGCAGACGATGGTTACAAGACCGATCCCTATGGTGTTGGCACCGCCGCTCTGTCTGGATCATATGCATCTACCACGCCTTTCCTGAATATTGATGAGATGGTGTTGGCAACTAGCGTTAACCCCAACTTCTTCGGAAACATGCAGACTGGTGAGGTATTGGTTGGTCAAACTTCTGGTGCTCGTGCAGTTGTGAGGGATCGCCGTTGCCTGACTGATAATATCGGCAGCTTCAAGGGATCCTTCTTTATTCCTAATCCTGGTAACGATTCAAACCCCCGATGGGCAACTGGCACCAGGACCTTTAGATTCTCAACATCTCAAACTGACAGTAGGACTCCTGGTGAAGTCGATTCTTCTGCAGAAACTACATACACTGCAGCAGGTCAACTTCGCACAGTCCGTGAAAATATCCTGGCAGTTAGAAATGCTGAGATTGTTAGAGATACTGTTAGCGACCGTCGCACAGTTATTACAACCAGGACAGAAACACGTCAGATTGGTTGGTATGACCCTCTGGCACAGTCCTTTATTGTTGACGAGCAAGGTGGTGTATTCCTGACTGGCATTGATGTCTTCTTCAGGACAAAGGATGCAAACATCCCAATCTCAATGCAGATCAGGACCATGGAGAATGGTTATCCTACAAAGGATATCCTTCCTTTCTCCGATGTCACTATTTCTCCAGATCAAGTTGAGTTGTCGGATAACGCAGCAGTCCCCACCAGATTTACTTTCAGATCTCCTGTTTATATTAAGCAGTCCACTGAATACTGCTTTGTGCTTCTGTCTGACTCCAACGAATATAACGTTTGGATCTCCAGAATGGGTGACATTGATGTGTCTGGCACAAGGACAATCTCTGAGCAACCCTATGCTGGTGTCCTCTTCAAGTCACAAAACGCATCGACTTGGACAGCAGACCAGTATGAGGATATGAAGTTTACTGTGTATCGTGCTGAGTTTACTGCAAAACTTGGCACAGCAATCTTCAACAATGCTGATCTTGGTAAAGGTAATGGTGGTATTCACAACTTGATTGAGAATCCCATCCTGACTATTAAACCCAAGCAGTCTCTGCTCCTCCCCGTTGGTAATACATACAACTTTACTATCGGTGCAAGAATTGTCCAGTCGCCTTCTGGTGCTTCTGGCACAATTACTGAGTTTGATGCAGTGTCAGATCCTCAGAAGATCACCATCACGGATATTGAAGGTGCATTCTCTGCAGGTTTCCTTGATGCTAACAGCGTGCCCTTCCAAGGTCTTGCATCTTCTCAGGCAGTTGGC
>Ga0222715_10000418_pt1 | contig 42090 bp, 69 predicted proteins | sample C33_9DmetaG_FD_165056 | JGI IMG/M metagenome (GOLD analysis project Ga0222715, IMG submission 165056) | Estuarine water microbial communities from San Francisco Bay, California, United States - C33_9D | ecosystem: Environmental > Aquatic > Marine > Unclassified | place: USA: California...
TATAGTCTTTCACCATTATATGACAAATAGAAATCAGCAGCCCAACCAAGCGGATGGTTTTGTGTTCCTGCAACTCTTCCAGATCTACCACCGTTGAGTGTTACAGTCGCAACATACCCTTGACCTAATGTAGCTACTGCTGCATCTAAAGCATCAATAATAACTTGTCTGGGTAATGCGTTTGGATCAGGGTTTAAAAATTTAACTCTACCATTAGGATTAACATAAGGAATTTTATAATCAGATGTCAAAAGGTCTAGTGTTTCAGTTCTTTTAGATAAAATTTCAATAAACTCGCCTTTAGAAAACGTTGTATTATTATAGTGTGTTTCAATATCTCTATTGAACGTGCCTCTATAATTTTCATCAATCTCTGGTAGTACAACTATGATTCTGCCTTTAAGTGGCCCTTCAATCGTGTCATATGATAAAATTAGTTTTTCATAATAAATTACATCTTTCCACCATACAGCTAATTCAAATAATGAGTTTAAATTGCTTTTACCTGTATTACCAATTACATCAAATACAACTGCCCTGCCTTTTAGTTTTAAATCATTAATACTTTCATTCGTAATTGTTTCTGATGGTCCTGGGCGATAAACACTTTCAGATATTTTTAAGCTAACATTTTTAAATTTATTTTGATTTGAAAGTATGTTTTTCATATTTAAAGCGTGAATTCCAAGATACTTTGCTAATTCTTGCTTGACACTAAGGTCTCTTAAAAAATTTAAGTTAGTAGAATCTTCTGATCCAAGAAACTTGGCCATTGAAATTCCAGGAGCTAATAATGTTTTAGTAGTAATATCAGATTGTCTATATGGATTATATTTTTCATCAGGATAAATTTTAACTTCAGATTGTCCTGGAATAAAAACAATTGCCGGATTTACCGGTGAGCTTCCATCACCTAATGAAACCTGTGGTGTTGGATCTGATTTTACAATTCTTCCCATTGCAATAGGCGATGGAATATTCCATTTATCAGTAATTACACCTTCTTTTAGCAATTGGCCTACTAACTGGTTATTTGATCTATTTGCTGGATCTCTTAACTTTGATCTTGCTTCCCCTGCTGTCATTTTTGTTTTAGATCTACCAGAATAATCAGTTGCTCTATTTACAAATCGTTTTATAAAGTCGCCAACATCAATGTTTACCTTTTTGATTGCATAAACAGATTTTGACAAGTAATTGCTAATATTAGATGCAGAAGCTTCTGCAATTGTTGGCATAGTTGTATTTGTAATAGATCCTTGTGTTCCAGTATTAGGCGAATATCCAGGGCCAGTTCCATCATTATAAGATTGATGTAATGATGTTGCAGCAATCTTTGCCGTTCCATTTAGATCTCCATGAAACGTTGGTGCTTCAACTGCATCAGTAAATTTAGCACCTTTACCATTGTACACCATACTTTGCCCACCAATGATACCGCTACCACCCATCATTACTAAATTGTTAGACCAAATTCTAGATTTATCAGCCGAGATATTTAATTCAGCTTGAGAACTTATATGCATATTGTTTTTAGCAAAATAATTTGCAGCTCCGTCAATATTCATTGAATGAGTGCCTTTTATATTATGAGAATGACCACCAAGAAAAGTGTCTGTGACTTGTTCGGTTACAGTTGTTGACATTGATTCGCCAACCATAGTACCCTTTGTTCCACCAATGTTAGATCTGTCTGATCCTTTAATTGTTTCTGTTTTATTGCCTCTTACATTTACATTATAATTTAAACAATCCACATTAAAATCGCCACTTACTTTTAAGTCTAGGTTACCTTTATAAATCATAGTGCCATCGTTTTCAACAACAATATGGTGTTCAGCACCAATTAGTTCTACCTTTTGTTCCATTGCAGATACAAATATAGAACCATCATCTCTTAATTCAATACCACCACCATTGTTATGCCTAATCATAATACGTTCGCCATTGGGCGTATCGTTTACTTCAATGATATGTCCAGACTTTGACTTTGAAATTTGATTTAACGGATACTCAGATGGATTCGGGCGACTAACTTCAATAGGTAAATCCTCAGCTGAGGTAGAAATAGCTAATCTATTTTGCTCACCGCCGCCTCTAGCATTAATATTAATACTATGCTCAGATCCAGCTGATGGAAAAACACCAGATGCATCCTCGTGGTTTCCTTGGCTTGATTTATTTGATGGTAGCTTCATATTAATTTCCTTCAGATCTTCTCATGGCTAGCTCGGTTTGATTTAATGGCGGCTCTTTTTTAGGATTATAATTATCAATTTTTTGAGTAAACCCATATAAATTTAATTTGTTTGAAACAGAAAAGTATGGCGATCCATATTCATCAGCAATTTCATTTGCACCGAAAACTTGCATTCCTGGTTTTACACTAAACAAAATTTTCAATAAAAGTTTTAATGATCCTAGAACATCAGAACTATATTGATTTGATCTATTGTCACCACCTTCTATTAATATAAGAATAGACTCTTCTATGTGTTTACCTACATTTGTTTCTTTACTATGACCAAGTCCTTTTGATTTTACGTCTAGTGGTCTTCCATAAAATATTTCTCCGTGAGTTCCAATAAAAAAATGAAATGGAATGCCAACACCATCTTCATTATATTTTTGGTGAAAATCAAATGAAGACCAGTTACCATTTGTTTGACCAGTAGAAAAAATAATTGTTTCAGTTGTTTCGCGATTCATAGCTGAAAATTTAGCTTGAAGTTCTTCACGGCTAGTGGCTTGTCCAAAGAAAGCAACCTTATCTGTAGTTGTTTCAGACCATTGTCTAGAGCTAAATGTTTTAGCTGCAAATGGAATATCAACTGCTGGTTCTTTTAATACTTTAGACGCTTTATTATTAATTTTTCTTACTTCAGTTTCAAGTTCGGTATATGACTTATCGGAATATTTTTGTAATACAGTAACACCTAAAGCATACTGGCCTTTACTTGCAAAATTATTAATTTTTTCAATATCATCAGAAGGTACGAATTGGCGAGCATTGTTTTTAGTTGCAGCTGCAGTAATTATTACTTGTGATGGCTTTAATGATTGCTCAATTGCATTTTCTACAGTTGCCTCAAATCCATTTTTAGCTGAGGCCAATCCAATATTTGAGGCATTAATATTAGTATCAGCAATAGCAGATACTAAATTGTTTAAAGTATTTGTGCTATTAATTTGAGAACCAACAGCCACTTTAATAAGATCGTTAGGGTTAAAATCTAAAGACTCTTTAAAGTCAGGATCTAACGCCTCATCAATAGAATCTAATGATGCTTTTGTTAAAATTTTTCCAGTATTAGGAACAGATACATCAACGTTTTTTTCAACAGCGGAAATAATTTGATCTGAAGTTGCTTTTGGTTCTGCTTTTTTTAGGGCCGCTGCCATTGCTTCTGGAAACGGCGCAGCAATTATTATATCAGTAAATGATTCATTTGTAGTTGTTGTATCACCAATAATTGAGTCAATGACAGATTTATCTGATGACTCTACCTTTTTATTTAAGCTATTAATGCCAGATCCATTACGCTGCAGCTGAGTAATTGACATCACATTTTGATTTTGTAATGGACTTGACCCATCAATGGTAGATATAACATCATCTATATCAGAACTAAGCGAAGAGAATCCACCAAGGTTTTGACCAATCGTAGATCCTAGTTTAGATGATGTTGAGACAAATTGCTGTCTTATTAAATTTTGCACTCCATTAGAAATAGACCTTTCGGCTTTCTTTGATATTGTTTCTAAAATTTCTTCGACTCTATCTTGCATTATTTCGGCCCTGCATAATTTTCAATTGAAGATTTCCATTGTGAAAAGGCTTTCCGCGCTTTTTCTTCACGTACATCTAACTCGGCTTCTTTATTTTCTACATTTTGATACTCATTAAGGAATACCCATGTGGCATTAAATTCATCTTTTCCGCCTTCATAATTATCGCATAATAGTAATTTATTATATGTAGAATTATACGATCCGCCATTTGTGTCTGGATTTAATTGTCCTCTAAGTTCGTGTATAATATAACTTAATTGCACAAAAAAGTCGTCCCATACTTGTCTATTTGAACCGGCATATATTTTTAATTTCTGCAATCTACGTCCAGAGCTTTCGGTTGATTTCCACTTGCCAATACCCGCTGACTCTTCGCCTTCATCTATTTTAATTGGATCAAACTGACTATTTAATTGCTCAAGGTTACCAACCACCCCTGCTGCCATTTCAGGCGAAAACTTATTTGAAATCAAAAATTGCATAATAATTAATCGCTTTTGATTTATTGATGGATTACCTTCATAATACGCTGTTTTTAAGTCTGGTGAAATAAAGGTAGAATCAGCATTTAAGTTATCTGGATTGTAAACATCTTTTGTTTCAGCTGGGGCTCTTTGATATTGAGAAATTGAAGGAAATTCTTTTTTAGATAAACTACCAAGAATTAATGGTTGCTGAGAATCTTTACCGTCTAAAAATATTCCAAACACTAATGCAGATTTTAAAATCTGTGGAATTTTACCAATACCAGAAACACCACCTTCAGTAGATGGTAACATAGTTTCAGCATATGGTAAATCTTCATCAGGAATGTCTGGCCCATGAATACCAAAAATTCTTATTTGCAATGCACCTTGCAGGCTTGGATCGTAGTTTTTTACTGTACCAATAAACCATCTGGTTTCGTCGCCATAAAAACTCATCGCACATTCCTTTGATTTGTAATTCTAGAAATGCCTAAAGAAACTGTATGCAATTTTTCTACAATATTAAAAATATGCCTTTTAGATAAAATTAAAAAATCACCAGACCTTTTTTGATCTACGGCAGCTCTATCATCATTAGTCAATATTTTAATCTCAATTTTATTACCTACAGAAGTATCTGGATTACCGAGGAAAGCTAGTCCTGGAACATAAATTTCATAAACATTTTTAACAAGCGTATTTAATATATTTCTTCTAATTTCAAATAGCTCGTCAAATGAATCAAATTCTTGTTGGCCGAGTGAATTAATTCCAGACTTAGGATATGGATTTGCTCCAATTTTTACGCTATTCATTGTATTAAAGTCACCCAAAGATCTTTGGTCAACATCTTCAGGATCAGAAATAAACATATCATCAATAAGCGTATGTGAATGATTATCTTCCATTAGTTTATTAGATACTAATGTATCCATTCTTTCTTTCATATTGATATGGTTTTCATACACTTGACCTGTGGATGCATTTACGTGAGTAAAATTAGAACCTATTCCTCCGCGCTTAGCAAGTTTTAAAGTATTTTCTAAATTATTACCAGAAAATTCAATGATTGAAGTCATTTGTGTTAAAAGGTCAGAAGTTTTACTTACGTCATGGTGATATGTGAATGGCTTATCTCTATTAAATGGTTCCTTAAATGGATCAAGAATAGTTTCAAAATCTGTTAAATAAAAGTCTTTTGAAAAAATTGTAGAATAAAAGAAAAATGGCATACCAGATGTAGTTGTCATTTTACTTACAACTTTTTCTACGGCCTGCAATGGAGTTATATATGGAACTAAATATCTAAATGGTTTTTGAAATGATTGACTTTTTGATAATACTTCAACTGTTCTATTTAGATTATCTCCTACAATATTGCGAACAATATCTTCGCCAAAGCCTTGATATGATTTACTTATTGATTGCACCTCATTATAATATCCAATATCTTCAATCATATTTAATTTAAGCGTACTAGTCGTTTCATTTACCTTGCTTGAAGACTCGACATTTATAACAACAAAATTACATTCAAAAAGATCAGCTTCTTGGTTTGGCATTTCAAAAACAATTTTGATTTTTTCTGTACCCTGAATATCAGTAATACGATATAAATCATGGTCATCAACTAAAACAATATTGCCCGTGAGATATGGTGTTTTTAACGATTCAAAAATATTAACTTCTGCCACAATAGGCGCTGCTTGGCGATTACCAAGTAGAAATAATGGTTTATTAAATCTTTCTGAATTAAGTTCAATATGAACAATTCTAAAGGATTCTGCAGAGAGAATTGGATCTGGCATTTTATCGTCTTAATAGCTTTTGAAATTCTGTTACGATGGTATTGATTACTTCAGGCTTAAAAATTTTAATTCTTCGTAAAGCGTTATTTTCAATTCTTAAACGCTCAAGATATGTAATGGCTGTTTTGCCACTTGTGCCAGTGCCAGTATTATCAATGCCATATCCTACTCCATATACAGGTAAATCTACCCAATTACCGACAGCATCTTCATAGTGATGTATTGCATTTAATTGGTTACTTTGAACTGTTTGAGCTGTAAGGGATTTTAGTTTATTATCAGAACCCCATAAATCAGTATCTGAAACTCCAATAAAACTATAAATGGTTGTGCCATTCGGCAAATCATTAGTAGATAAAACTGCTTTTGCTGTTGCTTTTTTACTCGTGGCCGATGCGATTGTTGGTTCAGAAATTTTAATAGTTGGAGTGGCTGTATAACCTTGGCCTTTAGAGCTTAATGTAATTGCAGTAACAACGCCATTCGTTAATTGAACTGATTGAACTTTAGCACCAGTTCCACCACCGCCTATAATTTCAACAGTTGGGGCAGCAGTATATCCAGATCCACCATCAGTAATTGTAATTTTACGAATTTCAATAATTGGTTTTACAATCAATTGGCCAAGATCTAAATTTTTTTCAATTAGTGTTCCCTTAAATCTAGTTCTGTCAAATGACGGATTATTTGATGGCGCTGCCGGCAGGCCTGGACCATCAAATTCATTCCTTGTTGCAATAAGGTCACCAACATAAAATTTATTTAAAGTGTCATTATCAATTTCAGATAAAGCTTCAAATGTTGAAATTACAGTGTTTGGATAATATTCTTTTCCTTTTAAATATAAATCTTGTTCTGAAATTGGCCATCCTTGTTTTCTTAGCTTTGTATTTGAAAGATAAAAAGTCCAATAATAATCAGACGTGCCATATAGTTTATATGACAAAGCATCTGGTCTTTCATTATCCATAATTTCATAATACTCATATTGAGTAGCATTATCAGATACTTGATCAATCAAGTCGACATATGCTGTAATATTTTGAAACAGCGTTGTTTCAATTTCATTGCCAAAGTTGTAACCAACGACTGGAAAATTTCTAAAGTATGACATGCTTTATCCTTCAGCTTCCGCAATAATATCTCGTTTAGTCAATGCTCTTTCTTCTACAAATGAAAGCGATATATCTGTTTCTTGGAAATTACCATCCTCATGGAAGCCCATACTTGTTGGGTTATAAGCAACATCAACTGTTTCAAGAAAACATGGTAAAATTCCAGTTGCAATCTTTTTCTTTCCATATCTTAATTGAATATCAAATTTACTTGGAAATTTAAGAGCAGCCTGCAAACCTTCACCTGATGTTTCAGGATACATTTCTTCTCTAAAGAATTGAATGATTTTTGTAATTTCATTTGCTTCTTTTTGGCTTGTTGGAATTAATTTAAATGCAAATCTAAATTGTCTAATGCCAACACCTTTTAATGTTTGTCTTCTATTTGGATTAAGTGTTACACCAGTTGTTGTTTCAATCGCACCAGTAACATCAGAACTTAATCCTTTTGCAACTCTAAGTGCTGCAACCTGCGCAGCTTCACTACCTAATCCAGATTTTACTGCTTCAGATAAAGATTCAAAACTTGGCAGCGCATTTCCAAATGCTGAACGAAGAAGATCAGCTCCTGATCCACCATTTTGTAAGGCATTTGCAGTTGCAGACCCAATAACATTTAAATCTACGTTTGTGTATTCGACTCTATCTTGAAATTGTAATGTTGATGGCAAATATAGTTGGCATTTTCTTCTACTACCAATGCGCTTTGGTATTGGCCTTCGAGTATCTTTACTTGCTTCTGAATTATATAATTTTTTTAATTGATCTTTTTCCTGTTGTGATTGATTTATAGCTTGCACAACATCCAAACCTTGTTCCACTAATTGATCTACTCTAGATCGACTATTATTAGATAACAAGTCAAAACCAGTGGATGCTACAGTTTTGTAGTCCTCTTTGTAGGCTGTAAAAATGACTCGCCCTTTGTAGTCGTCTTGATTTTCTGATGGAAATTTGAAATCTACCATGTCATTCCATTTTCTATAAATATATAAAATTTGTAATTATTTATATGGAAATTCATGGCGTATTCTGGTCGTTATAAAGTTAAGCATCGTTCAAAGTATAAGGGTGATCCTGATAAGGTAATTTTTAGATCTTTGTGGGAACGTCATTGTTTTAGATGGTGTGATGAAAACCCAAAAATTAAGAATTGGTCAAGTGAAGAAACTATTATTCCATACTTCTATGAAGTTGATAAAAAATATCATAGATACTTTGTTGATCTAAAAATAACATTTAAAGATGGTAAGACTATTATTGTGGAAATTAAACCAGATAAAGAAACAAAACCTCCAGCATTCAATGGACGTAAAACAAAACGATATATTAACGAGGGTTTGACATACGTTAAGAATATGAATAAATGGTCGGCTGCACAAAAATACTCTCTAGACAATGGTTATGAGTTCCAGATATGGACCGAGAACACCTTAAAGTCTATGGGTATATTACCAAACCCGAAGAAAACAATTAAGCCATTAAAACCTTTGAGAAAAAAGAATAAATAGTTGTATGTCAAATTTATTTCAAAAACTAGAATTAGAAGCCTTTCGTGCCGGTATTACACCAAGGACAAAAGAGTCCAGAGATTGGTTTCGTCGCAAAGCTCAATCATTGGGTCGTGTCAATAGAAATTCATTGATGCGAGAAGAACCTGTTGACCTCGCAAATAAACAAATAATTGGATCTATGTACATGTTTTTCTATGACCCAAAGCATAAAGATACATTACCATATTACGATAGATTTCCATTAGTAATTGTTCTTGATAAAGCTGAGGGTGGATTTCTCGGACTAAACCTACACTATCTTCCGCCAGTACTTAGAGCTAAGTTTTTAGATGGATTAATTAGTACAACAAACAATAAATTATATACTGATGACTCTAGATTTTTGGTAACATATAAAATGCTTAAATCATCTGCTAGACTTAAATATTTTAAGCCATGCGTAAAACATTATTTGACTAGTCAGGTTAGAAGTAGATTTGCTAGAGTTCCAGCTCCGGAATGGGAGATTGCAACATTCTTACCAACAGCAGACTTTGCAAAGAGCGGCAGGGCAAGTGTTTATTCAGACTCTAGAAGGGCAATCTAATGTCAATTGAACTTATTAAATCAAAGGTATCTGCAAAGCAAGGTTTGGCAAGATCAAATTTGTTTGCAATTACATTACCGACAATCGATGGATTGTCAGGCGTAGAGGAGTTAAATGTATTATGCCGAGATGTAACGCTCCCAGGGCGTCAACTATTATCAAATGAAAGACAAATTGGTGCTACTTTAGAAAAGGTAGCTTATGGCTATGCTGTGCAGGATGTATCAGCAACCTTTCTTTGTTTAAATGATTATTATGTTAGAAAATATTTTGAAACATGGCAAGGGTTAGTTGTTAATCCTGATACATTTGAACTTGGATATACAAACGAATATGCTAAAGAGATTAGCATCTATCAATTACAAAAACCAGATTATGAAATATCTGGTGAAAATTTTTTAAATGCTCCAAGAAGCGCTCAAGTTTATGGAGTAAAATTACAAAAAGCATACCCAACTACTATGACTGATTTACAATTCAATAATGAACTAGACGGTATAGTAGAAATTAACGTACAATTTTCTTATAGAAATTGGAAGCCAATAGGATGAAATGAATGGCCTTACCTAAAATTAATGAATTACCTCGATATGAACTAACAATTCCTTCTTCAAAACAGCAAGTTTCTTTTAGACCATTTTTAGTAAAAGAACAAAAGACTTTACTCATCGCATTAGAATCTCAAGACGAATCACAAATCTTAAGAGCTGTGGTGGATACAATTGGGTCGTGTGTTTATGATCCAATTAAATTAGAAACATTAGCAACATTTGATGTTGAATATGTGTTTACAATGATTCGATCAAAATCAGTTGGTGAAAATGCTAATGTAAATTTAAAGTGCACGAAATGTGAAGAGTTTACTGAAGTTGTAATTCCTTTGGAAGATATTCGAATAGAAATTCCAGAAGAAACTCCCACAGTTAAATTGAATGATAACTATACAATTCAATTGAAATATCCACAATACAAAGCTTTGGAAAAAGAATTAAATTCAAGCGATCCAGATACAATGACTGATGCGATGATTGATATGATTATTTTGTGTCTAGACAAACTTAGGACAGAAGATGAGCTTATTAATTTTGCAAATGAAACTAAAGAAAATATTATGACATTTATTGAAAGTTTAAACACTCAGCAATTTGAGGATTTAATAATTTTTGTGCAAAGCTTACCGAAGCTTAAACATGATGTATTATTTAAGTGCGATCACTGTGATAAAGACAACGAAGTTTTATTACAAGGATTACAGGATTTTTTTTAATTAACCTCTCTCACGATACACTTGTAAATTTCTATCAAGTGAATTATCAGCTGATTCAAAACTATAAATACTCTTTAACAGATATTGAAATGATGATGCCTTGGGAGAGGGAAATTTACCTTAGTATGTTAATTGACCAAGTAAAACAAGAAAAAGAAGAACGTCAAAGGCAAATGATGTAAGGATAAATCATGTCCAACTTAAAAATAGTAGTTTCAGAACTACAGGAACAAAATAGATCTTTGAGCGATGTCAAAGCAGACATCAAAAGCCTTTTACAGGCCCAAATTGACGCGGACAAAGAAGAAAAAAGAGCAGCTGGCGATGCAGAAGAAGAACGCCGGGAAAGTACAAAACAAATAAAACTTTCAAAAAGATCTAGACCTAAATCTTTTGGCGCTGGTTTGGCACAAGGTACAGGCTTGGCTGGTTTATCAGATGGAATAAAAGGTTTGCTTGGTCCAATGTTAGGGTCATTTGCTGGCGCTTTGGGCGGAATGTCTATAGGTGGATTGCTGGGTGTTGGAATTGGTTATTTGTTCCGAGTTGGGGCTGGTGCTATCCTTGGTGAGAAATATCTCAAGCCTTTAATTGATAAAATGCTCCCAGACTTTATTCAAGATTTTAAATTATTTGGCGATAAAGATGGTGAAGGGGGTATGACTGTATCTGAATTATCTTCAATGGTAGCTGGCGCAGCTGCTTTAATTTTTGGTCCTAAACTTATTGGTAGACTTATATCTAAAGGGTTTGGTAGCTTAGGTAGATTAATATTTCCAGCATTATTAACCGCCGAATTTGTTGGTGATAAAGAAAAAGATGATATTAAAGATAAAGTAAAAGGGCGCGCGGGATTTCTTGGGCGTGGTCTTATAAGAAATCTAGGATTAGCAGGACTAATGGGTTTTATTGGCGCCGAACTTGGAACTGCTATTACTGCTTTAACAGGAAGTGAAGTTTTAGGAGATACACTTGCCACAACAGCTGAATTTGCTGCTCTGGGATTTATGTTCTTTGGTCCTGCCGGTGCTATTACTTTAGCACTAGGATATTTAGCTGCTACTGCGCTTGGAGGACTAGCGAATTGGCTAAAAAATAAAGGCGATAAATTCCAGGGAGCGATGATTGATGAATTAGAAAAACAGAATGCAGAAACAGAAGCGGCTCTCGATGCAGGCGATCTTAAGGCTGCTGTAGAAGCGTCTAAAAAATCGATTACCAAGCTTGAGCAACTTGAAAGCCTGAAAAATTCTGCCCGTTGGACCGATGAGATCGATCAGAAGTACAATGAACAACGACAGCGCGCTGCAGATAATGCTGGCGCGATTGCTTTGGCAACGGGCGATCCGAGTTTAGGTGGTGCCGCTGTCCGCATCGGCGAAGACTTAGTCGGAGATAATGGAGAAAGTGATAGAGCAGCTGTAATGGAAAAAATAAAACTAAGAGCCAAAGTGCAGAAAATTCCTTTAATAGACGCTGCTGCTGCGTTTGTAGTTGGCGAGGCATCTAGTGGTATAATGTCTAATGATACCACCAACATGGCAGCAGAAATATATAGAGAACTGGTGGCGCAGCAATCTACAGCGAGCTCCATCGATGCGCTTGAAAAGTCATCTATTCCTGTTTCGCCTGCAACTGTAGAGCAAATAAAAATACCCGGCGGATATTATACGCCGGGTATTCAATGGGAAAAAATAAAAAGTGTTCCCGGGTTTGGTGTAGCTGATATGTTTGGTAGTGGTAACATATTTAACAATGGGCCACAACAACCATCAGCCCCACCTGTTAATATTAATGACTACTCTAAAAGAATATCAAACTTTGCTAATAAAAATACTTTTTTATCTGCGGCACCGCCGCCATCAATAGATGATTTAGAGGCATACTTAGGTAAAAATTAATAATTAATCTTCCGCAGCTAATTTAGCAAAATAACTCATTGTATCGTCCTCACCATCCATTGATGATTCCGCAGTTTGAATAGGAGCTGCTGGTTGAGGCTTAGGAGCATCAAAGTTTGGAATCTCATCGTCCAAATCCATTGCTACTTCTTGCTTTACAGTACGTGGAGCTTGTTCACCTAGTATTTGATACATCTTAGTTTTTAGCTCATCATAAGTTTTATAGTTCGTAGGATCGGTAAACTCTGAAATATCATATAGGTTATCATAAATTGGTTCAAGACGCGATTCTTCACCATCGTAGAGAGGCGCAGGTGAACGGAATTCTGACTTGTCATAGTTACGGTAACCTTCAACGTTACGAATTTTTAGTACAAAATCCGCTCCATCCCAAAAGTCAAATGGATTGACTGGCTTTTCATCTGGGAATTGAGGTTGCATTAGATCCATAATCTTATCAAAAATCTTTTTACCAAATTGGTACATAAAGACTTTACCTTCATTGGCAGGATTACTTGGATCTGAAACTACCAATGCATTTATAACATAATGAAGCCGACGCTTTTGCTTACGTACAGTTTCTTTATCGTCTTCAATACCTGAATTCCATAGACGAGTATTTAATTCGGATACAGGATCCTGTTGACCGATAGAGGTTAGAGATTTTTCAATGTACCATTGACCTGTTGGGCCTTTAAACCCGTGGTCCCAATAGCGAACCCAAGGAATATCTTGGCCTTCTTTAGCTGGGAGGAATCGAAGCACGGCATAACCATTGCCAGCTTTATCAACCGTGGGTTTCCACATACGGTCATCACCATATGATTTTTTTTCGCCACCACCGGACGCTTGTGCTGCGTTGATAAGAGTGGAGAAGTCTGTACGGTTACGTTTTAGATTTGCAAAAGACATATATGTTTTCCTTATTTGCTGAAATATTACTGTAGTATTCTATCATATTTTTTTAGATAGGTAAACTGTTTTCTTGAGGCAAAAAATTTAAATTCATTGCTTCTGCCTCAATCTTATTTTTAATAACTGGAGAAATATACTTACGCACATCCTCCAGCTCTATATCGTAAACTTCGCATAAATGAATGATAGCATCCATATGAGAAGACTTATGCGATTTTACGGTATCTACTACTAACTTAGTGAATTCACTTTTTGTTAGAAACATTTTTTCTGCTGTTGATTTTATCATCAATGGCCATTTCATTAGTATATACATCTCCAATGTCTGGATAATACACACCAGGCGTTCGCTTTGGCGTACCATCAATATAGTATGCCATTGCTACTGATCTGTGTTGTATAGTATTTTGTTTTTGAGCACCATATCGGTTATCACGATAGATGCCGTCTCCAAGGTAACGTTGCAAATTAAAGATGTAAGTTTCAGTTTCCCAATATAATTGACGGAGATTTTTATCCTTACTTTCTTTTGCTTCTTTACCTAATCCTTTAATTAAATCTTTTTGCTCTTTAATCCAGTCTTTAACTTTATCTGGAGACAATGGATGCTCCAAAGGCAAATCACGAATAGACTCTGCAATAGAAAGATTTTTGGCTGGTCCGCGCGCAGCACGAGCTTTTGCGAGGCGATCTACCATTGCTGCTTTTTGCTCGTCTGTCATTTGACGTTTCTTACGCGGTTTTTTAATTGGCTTTATTTTTGATTCTGCAGCCAATTGTTCTTTAATTTTTTGACGTTTTGTAGGCATGATTCCTCCATCACCAAATTATAATATATTCTACCACATTTTTGCAGTAATGTAAACAAAAAAGTTTTCAATGGAATCAATTAGTTAATCGTCAATTGGCAGAAGTTCAATTTCGCCGTTTTCGTCTTTTTTATACTTGACCATTTTTTTATCAACTAAATAAAGAATTGTAGTTTCAATAACTTTATCTTGTGATGCGTTATTTATTAAGTAGCCAATCATAAAAGCGCAAACACTGGCTCCTGCAAAAATTAGCCATTGCATAGTAATAGGATCAACATCTATAAACATACAATTCTCCGTTTCTAACTAACTATTTATATTAAGTAAACGATATAACATTATCTACACGAAATGATCGCCATTCGCCTTGTTTTACATCAATTACACGAATAGCTTCTTCTGAAAAACCTTTGGTTGAAGGTTTAGTATTTGTATCTATTGACCAATCAGGAATTGCATCTTCTTGTAATGTGCAAAGCATATCACGCGTTTCTCCGTTGGCCTTTTTAAAAAGTACTTGGCATTCACGCTGGCGCAATTCACCGATCATCCACATACGATCATAAGTTATAGTGCCATCATCATTTTCATTCAATATCATTATTATCTCCTCATTGATGCTGCATCAATAGCTGCTTGTTTGTTATCTTTACGAACTGGCATTAGATTTGATTTATGTGTGACTACAATACCAGCAATCTCATTACCTGTATAGCGACTACGTTCTTTTGCAAGACCATTACCTGCTATACGATCACTCGTCATACGAGGACCACATTTTAAGTCAGGTAAGTCAGGTCTATAATTTGACTTACCTGAAACAAGTTTATCTAAAAACTTTTGATGTTCGGCTTCCGCCTTCAATAATTTATTCGATTTTCGTTTCGCCTTACGGCGTTTCCCTACACCATGAACTTGAACTCCTCTAATCATATGCATAGACATTACGCTGCATCCTTATAATATTGATCAAATGTGCCATAGATACGTAACTTAACATTACGAATATGGTTACATGGTTTACGTGGTGCTTTTTTACAAGAGCAACTGAAACCCTCAGGATGCATGGTGACAGTACCTTTAGCATATTGCCATTCAGTACCGACCATCCAATGGTCCTGAGTATCGATAAGACTAGTACTAAAAATCATTCTGTATACTTTCTATCAACTGCAGATGCATCCCATACATACTTGTACATTTTAGGATCACCTACTATAACAACATCACTATCACCAACTTCACTATAGACACGAGCGTCCATATATTTGTGATAGTATGCAGGACCACCGAAAACCCTGCGAGCTGACTCATAACGAGCCTCGCTCATACCAACATAGTGTACAGTTCTCATAATAAACTCCTTTCATCAACGCCCCTAGTATCTCCAATCTCCCCGCACGGCCTTATTGACATTGCCGCTCTAGTTTGATTGAAACTAATATCTCCACGTTTTCACGACACTGATATTTCACAGGCGAATTATTCTCGCGAGATTGTGTTTTCAGGTGGCCTGCCCTCTGCACGGACGCTGATGAAAAGAGTTGTTAAACTCAATCCCAATCGTTATCGTATTTAGTTGTATAGTAAAGTGTTTCACCATAATATTCTTTAGCATATTTAGAAGCATCTGTCCACTGATAGATATTTGACTCTTTAGGGATATCAATATCTTTTTTCTTACGGGCAACAGGCTTGGCACGAGAGATAACTGATGCGGACTGTTTACGAACCTTAGACATTTTTTTCTTACGTTCAGCAATTTCTTTGATAAGTGCCAGACGATCGGATTGAGTAGTTGCAGTTTTCATAATATTATCTCCATTTGATATAACCATACTACACTATTACGAATCAATTGTAAACAAAAAAGTGAGCAGTCAGCTCATTTTTGCTCACTTTTTTTCGTAACAACATATGTACCATCTGTTAATTTCCAAGCTTCCATCAGTTTCCAATACATTTCTATCTGCATGGTAATTATATTAAATCTATCTCTCTTTTCATTCCATTGCCGAATATGAACGTAGTCCTCTTGCAAAAGAACTGAAACATCTTCTAGTTCTCCTGTAACATCCATAATAGTTATGAGTGTCTCATCCATTTCAGTTTCTATCGTAAACAATTAACACTCCTTAGCTTAAATCATGCCAATATACTGTTATATAATGCGCATCTAACATATCGCGATACTCAATGGCATCGAATATGCATTTAAACATTTTACTATTTACTATTATCATCCCCAATCTTTTCTGTCATCCTCATTGTCATAACCATACTTGTAAGCTTCGATCTCACCAATAGTCATGTTATCTTTTCCAACGCGTTCAGACTGCATTGAAGCACCAACGTAGTAATGAGGATCATAAGGACGTTGATAGTAAGCATCTGCGCTACCACGATCTTGAGGGGAACCATGACGTGGAAGTTCATCACCGGTTTTAATTATATCTAAATCATACTTTTCCATTACGCTACTTTCTCCATTTGAATTTCAGTTCTCCAAAGATCATGCTGAACTTCCATCTCAGCTTCCATCCTTTCAATGTTTTGCTGAAGATCGTCAACAATGTCGAGTAGTTCAATTAAAACAGTGGCACGACTATGACCAAAATTATGAGAACGACGAACAATGCTCATTAATTTCTTTCTCATCATGATTGCATCTTGAATATCATTTACAATAATCATTACGCTACTTCCTCCATGTTATAAACTAAATTAGCAGCTGACATTTCAGGCTTAAATCCGATTGCAACAAAACCATAGTTAGCTACAACCATTACATTACCTTCTACATCAACGATGATATCACCAACTGAAAGTGAAGACATACGTGAGAAACGTGTGATTGCCGACTCAGGGCCAATGTTGCCGATTTCAAAACATTGGTTGGGAGTTTCAGCACGAATATCAGAAACGTGAGTATAAAGACCATCAGTAAGAGCTTGATCAGCCAAACCACCCATTTTGTGACCATCAAAGTCAAGGTTCATTTTATTACGAGCTTCAAATGCTGGTACAGTTTCGCCTGCGTTGATAGCCGTAATGTCTGCATCAGAGTATTGAATTTGCCAAACTGTAAAAATCATAGTATTATCTCCATTTGATAATACTATACTACACTATTACAAATCGATTGTAAACAAAAAAGTGAGCAGTTAGCTCACTTTTTTTTATTTATTTTTTAATTCGTAATCGTCGAAGCTTAGCATAAAGAGATAAAGTACGCTCTTCAATCATTCTTTTGCGGGATTTTCGACGGCGTCTTGCCGAGGTTGATTTAAGTATACGTTCTGCGCGTTTCATACTTTTTAGCATTATGCTACCTCCTTGAACCATTCGGGTACGTTGCGGTTTGTCCAAACCATTTTGAATCGATCTTGTTTGGTTTGGTAATACTCTTGATATGAACGAACTGGATCATCCTCATGAATGCATTGCGGTTCGTGTTGCATGGCAAGAGCAAATGGCGTGTATTGATTTGACCAATTAGTATTTGTAGGTGCTCGACGTAATACTTCTCGAAGACGAGTATCAGTGGCGTGCACTTTATTATAGCGATGTTGGTATTCGTCGCATAAGGATACAAAATGTTTGTAATGCCATTCATAGTTAGCATTCGTTTGCATTGTCCATACGGTACAAGGATGTCCGTGGTGAACGGCACGATACAATACATTTTCAAGATTATTATTTTTATGAACCCAATATTTGACCATACGCTTGCCAGATTTAGATGGCCGCATTTCCACATAGCCATCAAGCATACGATGTGCTGTGGATAGCATTTGAGCAGATTCCACAATCATTTTTACTACGTGTTTATCACACTGTAATTCGGCGGCAATTCTTGGGTCTTTGTGTAGTACAAATATATTCATGATAACTCCTTCACTAAGGTTATACTATCATGTTTTTTGTTTTTTGTAAACATTAAAATGCATTTCACAATATTTTTCTGTCAGTTTTTCTGACCAGTTAAATTGTTTCATTGCTGTTTTTATTATGTCTTTTCTCGAAGAATCTGATCCATTCCAAACTGATATCATGTTCCACAATATCCGATCTATCTGTATCCAATTCAATTCGTGTCTCCTTGAATTTCCTTTTGAGCCACTCATGGTATCTCTCCTGTTTCATATTAAAAAATTTCCTTTCGACGACCTAATATTTATAAATATTAGCATAATAATAATAAAGAATATGAGGTAAAAATATGTACGAATATAGAGCACGGATCAACCGAGTGGTTGACGGTGATACAGTTGATGTTGATATCGAACTTGGATTCGGTGTAGTTTTATCTGACGAACGGGTACGAATTATGGGGATCGATACACCAGAATCTCGAACAAGTGATAAGGTTGAGAAGCTATTTGGGAAAGCTGCCAAGGCGAAGCTCCAAGAACTATTGGGTGAAGTATCTATACTTAAAACTCAAATCGCTAAAGATGGTGAAGACATGAAGGGCAAATTTGGCCGGGTGTTGGGAGATTTTGTCACAGAAGATGGGCGAATGGTAACCGAAGTAATGCAAGAGGCTGGGCATTGTGTTCCTTATATGGGCGGATCGAAAGAAGATACGCAGGCAGGCCACCAAGTTAATAGAGAGCGTTTATTAGCTGAGGGTGTGGTGTCACAAGAAGATTACAAAATGGCTTGGGAGAAAATGCATGGCTGAAGATAAATTACCTAATGTAGTTAGAGATGAAGATACTCCTGAAGGTAAGATGGAGTTACAGTTTAGAGTTCTTGGTAATGAGATGATCGGGATCAAAATGATCGTCGATGATATGAAAATGAAATGGGTCTTTATTGGCCTATTAGCAATCCTGGTAATGACTTGGGCTGCTGCTGAGTTTGGAAATGCAATTACTGGGGGCAGCTCTGGTTCAGATGATGTTTATATGTTAGAAGAAGAGCCATATGACGATGGCTGATAAAAACGCGTTTGGAGTAGAAATGGCAACTAAAGAATCAAAAAAAGAAGAAGCTAAGGTAATGCAAGCTGATTCCATCTATGCCCATCTAGATACAGATGGTGATGGAATTATTACTGACGAAGAAATGGCTAGAGCAAAAGAGATAGCTGAGTGGGAGCACAAGAAGAAGATGCAAGAAAACGAAGATGCTAAAGAAGACCAGATCAGGTCAATGGCATGGTTCGCTCTCTGGGGTATGCTTCTCTATCCTGTGCTCATCTTACTTACAACTGTCTTTGGAGTAGACAGCGCGGCTAAAGTAATTGGAGACATTGCACCAACATACTTTGTAGCTATTGCTGGCTTAGTAGCGGCATTCTTTGGCGCACAAGCATATTCTAAAGGAAAAACACCTAAAGAATAGTTATGTCTATAAGAACCTGAGCAGGATTAGTTTTGCTCAGGTTTTTCTAATACATTTAACCTTTGATTAAGAATTTCAATAGAATCCTCAAACACATCATTATCAATTTGCTGGCGAGCATAAAACGAAGAGTGTGATGCTGCTGTATCAATAATAGCTTGTTCGTGATTTTCAAGTTGTTTATTAATAATGGTATTTTCTACTTGAAGCATTACTATCTCTGCATTTAAGTTCTCAATACTATTTTTATTTTTTTCGATTTCTTGGTCCATTGCTACCATAGACAAGAACCATATTACGACTACTTCCAATTTACTTCTCCTGTTTATAATTGGTCTCGGTGGAGAGATTCGAACTCCCGACCCTCTGCTCCCAAAGCAGATGCGCTACCAGACTGCGCTACACCGAGTTGGTGATTCCTGTAGGACTCGAACCCACGACCTAGTGCTTAGAAGGCACTTGCTCTAATCCTGCTGAGCTAAGGAACCTATTTTATTCTTACTTTATAAAGTCAAGCACGTATCTTTTTCCATTCAAATAGAAACGAATTGTTGAATGGCTATAGCGTTTTACTTTTTGATCAGTATAACCAGATGATATTTCCTTACACTGCTCTTCAAATCTATAACCAACAATACGTTGCTGAGTTTGAGGCCTAGAGCCTTTATCGGCTCCAATGATACCGCCAAGTACGGCGCCGGCCGCGGCGCCACTATCGTCGCCTGCAACACCTTTGCCTATTAGCCCACCAATAATCATACCTGCAAGTGCACCACCCGCGGCGTTACCTTGAGTCTGAACATTACCATAAATTGGTACTTCTACATTTTGGCATTTAGTTCGTGTGATAGGCATTTGCGTTGTTACCGTAGTAGTGTGGTCATAAACAACTACGTCACCAATGTTAATTTTTTCTTTAGCAACAGCTGCCGTTGCAGTTACCATCGCAAGTAGGGGGATTATTAATACACTTTTTTTCATCACTCATTTTCGCTCCATTTGTTAATATTTAATTTTTTACTTTACTCATGTTATATAGAGAAACTGTTGAGACGTCGCCATCTCCATCTTTCAATGCAATGTCATATGCATAAGAATACGCATGATCAGTTGTTTCGCCATGAACTGTACGTTCTACGCGATCGTCGAAACGATTAAAATATTGAAATGTTAGTTTAAACATAGTATTCTCCATCATTTGATAATACTATACTACACTATTGCGAATCAATTGTAAACAAAAAAGTGAGCTACTGCTCATTTTTTTTATTCTATATAACCTACAGTTTCTCTTTCAATATCGTTGTGATTAAACTCTGCCCAGTATAACTCATACGCTACACCAGACTCTAGACATTCAAACTGGTGATAAAGACCAGGTTTTACTTTATGATATTCACCTATCTGTAATTCAGTCTCATCAACTAAATCATAATCATTTTGCCATGTGCGAATAAGCATCCGGCCTGATTCTACATAAAACCCATTCCACTTATAGCGATGCATATGTTTAGAGCATACGCCACCTTTTTCCATTTCAATACGATGAAATTCTAAAGCGCCATTAGCTTCAATAAGTTCGGTTGTACCCCACACTTTTCCAGCTTTCATTTTTCATTCCACTTCTTTACATCTTCAGGTGTGTTAATTTCTACTCCGTTAAACTCACATGGAAATACACCGATATCCCATCCATTTTTTAACCAGCGGAGTTGCTCTAGTTCTTCAATACGCTCTTCACGTGTGCTGGTCAAACCAGGATACATTTCTAATGCATTCCGATTATATCCATAAATGCCTAGATGCCAATCACCATATCCAGTCATGCCTCTACCAAACCACAAACACTTATCAGCAGCTCTTATCAGCTTAACAGTATTAGAATCATTTTGTTGTTCCTTTGGCATCATAGCACACATAGTAGTAACAGAATAGTTTTTTAAATGCCATTTAGTTTTTTCAATCATTTCTGTTGTAACATCAGGCATATCCCCTTGCACGTTAATGAACTGATTGTACTTATCAAATAAGGAAGACTTAATTGCACCGGCACATCTTTCAGTGCCGTTTTTATAATCTATTTCCTCTTCATACCACACTTCTGCTCCCGTTGCAGCTGCGGCATGACCAATAGTTTGATTATCTGTTAAAACGTACACTGGTAGTTTAGATTTCTTACATTCTTCAATCACTCTACATATCATAGGTTTATCACCCAGCATTGCTAGAGGCTTGCCAGGAAAACGTGTACTGCCGTATCTAGCCGGTATAAGAATAGCGGTCGATGTCATTCACTGTCCTTTCAAAATCTTCTAGCCGTAACATGTTAGGCCCATCGGATGGCGCATTATCTGGATCAGCATGTACTTCTAAGAAGAAGTTAGATACGCCCAAAGCACTGGCAGCACGAGTAAGACCTGGAACGTAATCACGATTACCACCAGACGAGTTGCCCCGAACACCAGGTCTCTGACAAGAATGTGTTGCGTCAAATACAATCGGAACGCCCAAGTTATCAAGCATGTACTGCATGCCATTAAAATCGACCACCAAATTATTATATCCAAAACTTGTACCCCTTTCTGTAATCCATACTTCTTTTGCACTGGTACATTTACTTAGAATGCCTTTAACATCCCCAGGCGCCAAGAACTGGCCCTTTTTAATATTTACAATTTTATCTGTTTCGCAAGCAGCTTCAATTATGTCTGTCTGGCGACAAAGAAATGCGGGTATTTGTAGAACATCTACTGCATCATTAAAGTGGTCTACAAGTTCCCATATATCTTCTACAGAGTGTACATCAGTAAGAGTCCTTAACTGAGGTATTTCTTCTTTCATATTTAAGAATGATGCTAAAGTAGCGTTCAATCCTCTGCCACGAATTCCACTAACATGAGTTCGGTTTGCTTTATCAAAACTAGCCTTAAATATATATTCAAATTCATACTTATCGCAAACTTCTTTACAATGACCAGCAATTTCTAAGGATTGCTCGAGTGACTCATGTTGGCAAGGTCCTGCAATTATTCTCATTTGTACACCTTACCGTATATTGTCAAAGCGCAACCACGAGTTTGAGTGTTGATCGCCATCCAATCTTTTTGGACTATCTCCTTTGCGCATTCTACTACTGTCATTACAATGTGTCCATCCTTCTAAATTATTTACATCAATTAAATCAATTGGGTCGTCATCGATAGGCATATCTGACATTATCCAAAGCTCCTTTAACGCGTGATGGATACTCTCCAAGAAAAGTACCAGCTTCTAACATGTCTTTACTTAAGCATTTTTTATGAAAATGTTCAATTTCATCCCAATGATTAAGTATTCTTTTTGCAATCATATCAAATGTTTTATCTTCAAGTATTGGATTATCTTCTACATAATAGGCATATGCTGCCATTAAGTACCACGGAATATGCATATTGATAGAGTCATCGCATATATCCATACATGCTTTTTCAATATCGGCAATGGCCATCCCATTTCTCCTTTAATTGTTTTTCTAAACGATGCGCTTCAATCTCCCACGGGCGTGTATCATATGGCAACTCCGAACTGTAAACTTGTTTTGTAAATCGTATCTCATCTGACCAATTTTGAACCATACGTTTAGAGACGTATTGCCATACATGAACCATTTCATGTAATATTGTAGTTATCATTTCGTCAAAGGGAAGAGATACATCGATGCGGATCGTAAACTCACGATCTCCTTCATCCATACAGTCGCCGTAAACTCCTTGCTTTTCTGCCAACTTGCGTATCGCACGGATATTTATATAAACTGGTTTGCGAATACGGGACATCAATTGATTTGAAGCAAATAGTATTGCGTCCTTAATTGCCCGTCTTCGGTACTTAGCACACTTAGTTTCAAACTCTATAACAATCATAATAGTATTCTATACTATAAAGTCAGTATTGTAAACTAGTTTTTTGTGCGAATTTCTACATTTTTTGGAACTTTAATTTTAATATCATTATGTGAATGATACAATACAAATTGAGTATCTTTAAATTCATTGAAAATGCCTAGCCACACTGGTCGCCAATTATGAATGAGTCTATGATTATTCGTATTGCCTCTGTCAGAGTTAAGAACAAGATCGCTATAGCTTCTCATATTCCAGTCGAATAAAGAGTCAAATCCATACATATGGATCTCATCGCATCCTAATTTTTTAGCAGCATATCTACTAGCAAAATGCCCGCAGTTAAAATTAGTATATGCTTGGCCAATAGTTTCGTTTGAGTTTACTTTTGCATATTTTGGAAGCTCTATGTAAAACTCCTTTATTTGTTGGGCGAACTTTATTAAAAAACTTGGATTATTTTCACAGTAAACTTTAGGTCTAAAACCACAAGTCCAATCTCCATTAACAATTACACTACCTTCGTCAATAGCTCTGCACATTTTAAAATCAACAATGCAAGTTGTGTAAATATTATTCACTGGAAAAGGAGGAATATTACACGCAATCTTTAAACCTTTAGCTGGTTTATACATTGCAACTTTATCGCCATTGCCAATAATATGAGCAGTTTTAGTCATTTATTTGTCTCTTAATTTCTTGGTTACCTTTGGCTCCAGTCCAATGCATCATTTTAATGTTTTTTGGAGCGGTATTGTCTATGAGATCTATTCTTAACGTATTATAGTTTTTTGGTAAATCAGATATATGTATCATTCGTTTTAGACCTTCTCGTAATATGTTATGTAATACGTCTTGATCTCCATACATAGGGTTTGGTCTTTGATCTACTCGTGTAGTTGCTGAGCACCATTCCATTAGAATTTGTGGCACACCTTGAAATGCAACAACACCACTATTATGCCATGTTTCTTTACGCCGGGATGACCAAGGCTGATCTTCTACCATTGATAATTTATTCGATTCAATGTATTCCCAAATTTTTTCTATGTTATCTCTTATTTCAATATCGGTATCAATCCAACATACCTTTTCTGCTTTACCTGCAGCATCAACCATTGCAAAAGGTTTTTTAAACCATCGCTGTTCTTTTGTAAATTCTTTATCAAAATCATATACAAATAACTCAGCATTGGGATTGTGTTTGTAGAAGTTCTCTTTAAACCAAGGTAGCTGCCATCTAGTATTTTTATCACAGCCTGTAATAAATAAATTAAATAATTTTGTACTCATTGTCAAATCCGTGTTTTGCCCAGCATCCAGCAACTTTTTGAATTGTGGAAAAGTTTTCTTTTACTTCCACCGGCCAAGGATAATATTCTTGAAGAAATGGAAAGCGTCTAACGTCCAAGTAAACATCAGTTGGGCCAGCATCTTCTTTTGCTTTGTCAACTAATACTTTAGATGCCGTTGGAGTCAAACGATAGGCATGAGCACCTGGAAAATATTGTTTAGACATAAGTCTATTTACACCAAGAATATTAGGTGTTTTGAAATTACCATATGATGGCTTACCTAAACTAATAGCTCCACTGTATTGTAGTGTTGTTGGTAAATAATCCATAAGCACAGCATCATGTTCAAAGATATGAATCTCTTCACCAAGCTCAATACATTTATTCCATAACGTATAATGAGATAAAAATGCTGCAATACAATTATTGAGCCTAGAATATTTTTCGCCAAAATTCTTAATGGGAAATTCTAAGTCTGCTAGTTTTTGCTTTACATCGGTATTTCTTGGTGTAATGGCATCAAACATTTCAATGTCAGTTTGCCATTTTTTACCAGACTTAATACACCTTTCAGCTGCCTTTACAGACTGTGGAGTATCTTGAATTGTAATTACAAAATTTCTCATTGGGTAGTTGTACTTTTTATGTTCTGACGAGTTGTATAAAATTTACGAGTAACGCCAAGCTTAGGTACAAGTTGCCGACACATAATAGCATCATTGGGCCATAACCCAAACTCATTTACTAAATCTAACATCTGCTTAGCCCCAGCCGGTTTTATTATATATGCTGAATTTCCAGCAAGGCCTTGGGGCACAACGGGTTTATCAATCCACGGGGATGCCATGTATTGTTTATCTGAGTCAATAATCTTTTGATAATACTCACGTGATTTTCTTGTACAACCTAGAGGATTGTTAATTCCAATAATATCAAACTTAACGTCTTTAAAATCAAAGTTAATAGCTTTTTGGAAATATGCATCATGCTCTAAAATAAGAAATGGTTCATCATCATAAACGCAAGCTTGCCATAGCATATAATGACTAATAGCACAAGCAATACGAGCGTTTGGATTACGAGTTACATATGCAGACTTTATTAATCCAGTCGCAAAGTCATTAACAACACCTTGCCACGGGTAATTCCATTTGATTTTTAATGAGTGGAGACATGTCTTAACTTGATCAGGCGTAATTGCGTCAAAGTGTTTAATCTCAAACTTATTACCAACTTTAAATGATGATTTAATTAATCGCTGATAGCCTAACATCGAATCTGCATTGTCAGTAATTGCTATACAAAAGGCTTTCATTCTTGACTAGCACCTTTTTGCACTCTATAATTATCTTCCACAGAATCCGGCGTTGAGACTTCAATGATGGTTCCAGCCTTCACACACTCAATCTGGTGTGGTAATAAAGGCTCATTATGCCAAGTATCACCTGCCACTAATTTTTGAGTAATTACATCTGCATTAAAAGTATTAATCCAATGAACAACAAATTCGCCATCTAAAACATACCAAGACTCTTCTTTTTCTCTATGAAAATGCATAGAGAATTTTTTACCGGTATCAAACTTCATCATTTTGCCACAGTATTTTTCGTTAGTGGCCCAAATTAATTCATGGCCCCATCCCTTTTTAACAAAGCCTTTTAGTTTAGTCATTTTCAATCTCCTCAAGTGTTGGAGCATAAACACCCATATGCTGCACAGTTATTGCTGCGGCCTTAATTGCAAATTTAATAGATTGACTAATATTTTTAGTGTCTAAATGCTTTTTAACAAATGCCGCAAAGAAAGTATCTCCGGCACCGCATACATCATTTACTTTAATATTGGAAGTAGGAAACGACTCACCATACCATAAGACCTCCTTACCACCTTTTGTAATAATTGTAGTGTGGTAATCTGGAGGTGATGTTTTATTATGGTATTCATCTTCATTAATTTTTAGATATGCGCCATTAAATCTAGAAAGATCTGGCTTTTTTGTATCAATGTAAACCGGGATTCTTAATTCGTTTCCAGCACGTATTAAATACTCAATATCGCTATATGTTAAAAACCCTTTATTATAATCAGTAATTACAATTGCATCAGAAGATGTGTCAATAAGCTTAACATCACTAATGCGCTCGTTAGTATCCTCATCGACTCGTAAAATTTGATAATTAGTTTTTTCATCAACGTAACGAGTTTTAATACTTTTATCATTGGCCGTATATTGAGATGGTTTGCACTGTAAATTTTTAAAGTTATTTGATACATTAAAAATCATACCAGCTTTTATGTCGGTATATTTTTCTTTAAAAATTGGAATAGGAGCTTCAGGGCTTATTCTATCAACAGACCCATAAACGTAATTATCAATGCACCCATCGCCGACTAATGTAATTTTCCAAGGTTTGTGTTGTTGATTCATTATTTACTCTATCAAAAAATTCAATTCGCTGGCAATATTCCTCACCAACAATAACTCCATTTTTCCAGTCAGAACCTATGACTCTTACATCTGGCTGGTACTCTTTTATTATTTTAATCAATTCTTCATCGGATGTAAACAGTCTAACTTCATCTACAGCTTTTAAATTCTTTAATATGCATTGACGAGTCCGAAGATTATTGACTGGACGATCTGGCCCTTTGGCTTCGCTTATCCTGGAATCTGTATCAATTGCTACCATAAGATAATTTCCCAAAGACTTAGCATGATTAAGTAATGCTATATGTCCTGGATGTAATATATCAAAGGCGCCATTCGCCATTATACGCATTAACTTATACGCTTAATCATCATTGCACCTACACCTTCGGTAAGCTCTTCTGCAAGTTCAAATTGACTTCCAATAATATTAGTTTTTAACCAGTCTTTAATACCAGGACCAATTGGAGATGGTTTACCATGAATCATTGCAGTATCATGAAATACAATCCAATCTTTTACTGTATGAGCATGCATTTCAAGTTCTTTCTTTACCCATGACCAAGTATGCACAGAGTCAATAAGCATAGTATCGCAAGGGCCTACACATTTAGAATCGTGAGAACTGCAATTATACAAATAAAGATTACCATTTTTTGTTTTTAAATATTCTTCAAAATATTTTTTATGAGTATTAAATGGTTTAAAATCTACATCAACAAGATGAAGTTTAGTAGCACCGTGCAATGCTGCATAAGCAGCACTCCAACCATAATACGTTCCTAGTTCTTTATGAACATATCCTTCTTTCATATTTTCGCGAATAAGATCGTAATGGCAACGGTAACGATAATCTTTAGTACCAACTTCTCTAAATTTTTCTGTTAAATCGTATAGATCTTTTGCATTCTTTATTTGCAAATTTTTCATGTATTTTCTCCATGACTGGTTCTTTGGTTTCCAAAAACATAATGGGATAGTTCAAAATAATCAGGAAACACATATTGCATATGAATAGATTTTGTATTAATAATATAGTCGGCTTTATCCCAACCATGTTTCTTTACGTTATCAATAATGCGTTTAGCGCCTTTTGGACTAATAGCATATGCAGCAGTTCCAGGAATCATTCCAGCATTGAGCCATATATTTTTTGATTTGTAATTTAAAAATGGATTTACGTATGTATGTATACCTTCAATAAGAGTAGGCTTACTTGTGCCGTCAAATATATTTTGGTGTAAACCACTATGCATATTCAATACTAGCATCTCATCGAACTGTGTGTCACCCCAAGGCTTTTCTGCAAATACATCGTGCTCTAAGACTACAATTGGTTCGTCTAATTCTATACACTTATTCCACAGCGTATAATGATTTAAGAAGTTAGAATATTTACATTCATATGTCCAGTTAGTACCGTTCTTTCCGATCTGTCTATCGTACATATGACTGGGATTCATTACAGTTAGATTATATTTCTTATCCCATTTGTTTAATGTTTTTGGCGTAATGCCTTCAAACATTTTTGGTTCATAACCATGTTCAACACAAGATTCATACGCCCAATTAGCAGTTTTTTCAGAAGTTTTATTTCCTTTAATATGAATAATAAAAGCTTTCATTTTAAAACCTGTGTTTTATATTTTTGATAATCCATAGCCTTGATCCCATTGGCCTTACTATACTTTAAAAATTGCTTTTCGGTTGCAATTTGTACACCTTTGTTTTCTTGCTGATAAACTTCTACATTTTCTAATGTTTCAATATATTTCATATAGTGATATGCATCTGGCCAATAATAACTATTTTTAGAAATTACTACAGTAGGTATTCTCATTGATGCTGATAACCATGCCGTTCCAGAATCCATAGTAATATGTTTTTCTGATTGACACATTAAGTTAATTAATTCTGAAATATTTTTAGCTTTTTCTACAGGCATCAATGTTAAATTTTCGACATGAGGCTCAGCTTCTTCTTTAGTTACTGATCGGTCTGCGCCATAATTATTTTTAGTTTTTAATTGAGTTGTAGTCCATTTTGCATTTTTAATATAATCTAATTTAATAAGCGGAATATTATGCCTAGTTAAGTCTTGTAGAATATCTACCATAGTGGTTGATATACGTTCAGTAACAGGAATAAATGTTGGAGGCTTTACATTATATTTTTTAAAAATAGTTGATAAAGTTTTAAACTCGCCTCTATTATAATATACAGCTGTGATATTATAATGCTTTATAAATGTAGCAAGTAAAATACTATCACCAAGAGCTTCAAATATTCTGTAAATTCGCATTTTCATTATATAAACTCTTTCATTCGTATTTTGCTTTTTGCAAGAAAATGATTTATTTTTCCATCAGGAATTCCAAAAGGCCACATATAATTCATACGATTCCATTGGTTAGAAAGCTCAGTAACATCCATATCATGTTTATTAATCATAAGATTTAGATATGGTTGTTCATTCATTTTTAACGTTGAGCGATACTTTTGCATTTCTAGCATTCCGCCCCAAAGTTTTCTAGCTTTTAACCGGCCAGGTTTTGACCATAAAACCACTCCACCATTTAAATATCGTTTTTCATCTGGAAATGTTTTTGATTTTTTAAATGTTATTTCGCCATATGATTCTAGTTTTCCAATGACATTACGAATAAACTTTTGTGGGCTTCCAGGGCCACCATCTTGAATCATGCCGATATCTTTAATTTTTTGATTAAAAATATTTTCTTTAGTATTTACAAGAGTATCTATATCAAGCATAAGCACTTTATCAAACTTGTCAAAATACGGATCAAGAAAAACTCTACATGCTTCTAGGTTTTGGTTTGGTGCATGTATAGTTACTTTAGTTGATAGCTCATATTGTACATCAATACTGCTTGCATATTTTCTTGCAGAAGCAACACCTAAGTTGGCCCAGAAAGGATATCCGTTGGACTCCTCTTTAATAACACCTTTATCAGGTCCAGTAAATGGTAAGTAGTATTGATAGATTAAATTAGAAGCCATGAGTTTTCATTTTATCTTTTACAACATCATTAAAATGAGTAATTTTTCCGTAGTCGCCATCTTTAGCCCATTGAAAATTTAACTTATTCCATTCTGTTGGAAGCTCAGTAATATTAAATTTATGATGGAAAAGCATCATATTCAAATATGGCGTTTCAGTTTTACCTGTTGATTCTCTAAAATGGTCATGACTTTTTCGTGGAATTTTTTTACGTGCTTTAAGTCTACCCTCTTTAGTCCATAATTGCAATCCACCATTATACATAGCAAATGGTTCTTCAGGAAATAATTTAGATTTTTGCCATTTAAAATCTTTGCTTAAATATTGCTTAGCATATGATGTTACTCCAAAGCGTGGATGATTAAAATATCTATTCCAAAAGGCATCATCAAAAGAAGCACCAGGAACAGGAGTTCGCCATCGACACCCCTGCTCATGCACCATTGCTATATCTTCAACTGGAATATCAAATATATTTTCTTTTGTATTGATTATCATATCAATATCAAGAATTAATATATTATCGTATTCATCAAACTTTTTATCATATATTACGCGTAATGACTCAAACACGTTAAGTGTTGAGAACATATATTTTTGGTCGCTAAATTTATATTCAGCTCCAATTTCTTTGGCGTATTTTTCGGCTGAGGTTTTGCCAATATTTACCCATGATGGAAAACCAATTCCAGTTTCATTTAGATAAGTATCACGGCCTTCATATGGAATGAAGTATTGGAATATTAGATTTTTCATTATAATTCACAATTTGTTTAGCTAAGTCCAGAGCTTTCTGTGAGTTTTTTCTGAGGCGATTTTTCTTATAGCCTTCATTAATAAAATAATTTAAACTACTTATATCGCTATTAAGTGTAGGTAAATTGTAAGATTTACGATACGTTATAATTTCTTCGTATTCAGATCTAATTCTTAAAATTTCAAAAAAAGTCAAAGTCTCTCCAATATTAGTTACCACGGTTTTCTGACCAAAAGATTTCCAGCAATACAAACACGTTCTCCATCACTTTTTTGTGGAGAAACTGAATGTTGGACATGTCCTCTAAAAAATATAAGTTTGTTCGTTTCAACTTCTAGTTTTAGAGTAACTTCAGCTGCGTCGAATGGCTCGTAATGCTCATGAATGTCAAAGGTGGAAGATCCTTTATCAGCATTTATGTAATATACAAAAGACCATTCAGCTTCTTTATGGTCATGGCGAATAGCATGATCAGTTTTATTATAATAAGCTCCCCAGCATTGTGTAAGCTCTAATTGAGCCATAGCCTCTGAATCTATAACGCTTTCAAATTTCTTAAAAATAGCATCAAGTAACGGATGAAAATGAGGTTCATCTATGATATAACACCAATCAGTCATTGGTGATATTAAATTAGTTTTATTTTTTAAAGTATCACCATGCTGTTTAATTAAGGTTTCGCATCTACGTAAATATCCACGATCCAAATCTAGCATAGATGAAAACATCACAGATTTAGAAACAAGATTATATGACTTAACGCCAAGGTCTTGTTCTAAACGTTCTAGATTATCATCCAACGATATAGTCATACAAATCTTTCCATGTTTGCATTAATGGAATTTTATCGTAATGCATATTATGGCCATGTTCAATAAGGATTGATTCAAGGCCTAATTCAATTCCAAGTTCAGCATTTTCTATTTTATCTTCAATCCATAAATGTCCAGTATTACGATATGGTTCTAAAACCTCATCCTTATCTGCACCAGTGTCAGCAAATATAAAACGTTCAAAAGCAGTTTCGCCAAATAGTTTTTTAGTATTTTTAATACGTAAATCTTGAGCAAATGGGTCTAATGATAAAGAAGTAATCATATGAAAAACATAACCATGCTTACGGTGTAGCAGGTCGACATAATACATTGCATCACGAAGAGGTGGTAAGAAACCAATTGCTGATGATTCATTAAAGAATTTTACCAGCTCTTTTTTCTTACTATTCAAAAGACCATAACGATCGCCTACGTCATATGCATCTGGATTGTTACCGTCAACCACGTATCCGTGGCGTTCCATCCAGACAGTAAATGCGTATTCCCAATTAAGTAGGACGCCGTCACAGTCTGTCAATATCACTTTGTCTAGGTTGTTCATAGAATACTCCTTCATCATTATACTTGTATTCTACCATATTTTTAGCCTTTTGTACATAACTATTTTTAGTTTTTTGCACATTTTTAATTTTAACATCCCGCTCTTGCGATTGCTGTTTATGCTTACCGCTTTTTTTATTACGAGAATCAAAACGACTAAATTTAGCCATTAGATTTTTTCCTGTCCAAAGTTTCTAGTATTTTCAATTTCTTGTTGAAATTCGTTAAATCCACCTATGTATTTATTGTTCCACCAAATTTGAGGTACCGTGTGTGTATCGCCGGGAGCAATATCATGTAATTCTTGCAGTTTTTCTGGTGTATCAATTAAAATATATTTAGATTTTAATTCATATTGTTCGCACAAACTTAATGCTCTTTTACAATAAGAACAAGTGGATGTTCCCCAAATTATAACCATTAGTCTATCTCCAGCATTTCTTTTGTCATAATATAATCTCTCACTAGACCAGAGCGAACAATATCATCCCAACCAAAATTGACCATTGTAAAATCTTTCATTTGTTCCATGATCTTCATAAACTTAAAAATGCCTTCTTTTTCATCGTCAAATCTAAAATCAGTTTGGCGGTAATCACCACAGAAAATAATTCTAGAATTCCGGCCAACCCGAGTAATTACAGAATCTAATTCATGAAAGTTTAAGTTTTGCATTTCGTCTACAATAATAATTGAATCATCAAAGGTTGAACCACGGATAAACGATGTGGACTCAAATAGTATTTGACCAGCTGAGGTCATTTTGCTCCAAGATGTTTTGTCATTAAATAACTCAGAACAAATATTCTTATATGGAAGCGTATACATTAGCTTTTTCTCTTCTGCAGTTCCTGGCAGAAATCCCATATCTCTTGTTGGTACCGCAGATCGAATAACAATTATTCTGCGATAATAATTATCTGTGTCTAACAGTTCTTCAAGCGCCATAAACATTGCAATGAATGTTTTACCAGTACCCGCTGATCCTGTTAAAAGTAAATTATCACCCTCATCCCAAGCCTCAAACGCGGTTTGCTGATTGATAGTGATAGGCTCGTATTCCATTAGGTCATCAAGCCGGACTGTTAATGAATTGTTTTTTGGCATTATGAATTAATCGTATTACTTTTTGCTGAACCTGATTTTACTCTACTTAATACGTCTTTAAATCCATCCGGAACTCTTGATCGAACATCTTTTACTCCACCAACAATTAGTGGGGCGGTTACGACTTGACTAGTGTTTTCCATTTCATCTAAAATAATTTGTAGCTCTGCCCAAGAACAAATAACATCCCATTGGGCATTTGTTTTATTATCTCTTAATGTGTACGTTGGCATAATATTTCCTTGATTGCTCCGGCTGGAGAAAACCCCAGCCGGCTAATCTCCTATTGCATCAATAATTGTTTCTCAGTTATATGGTTAATTAAAAACCGTTTTTTCTTGACTAATTTTCCAATTAATCCTTCGTCCACTCTCTTTCTTTCTTTGAGTTTTTGAATATAAGTTTCTAGTTCAACGACATCTTGTTCGAGTCTTTTAAACTGAGCAGTCATGCAATCTCCTGTTTTTACCTTATTTTATTATTAGTTTCGGAAAAGCTTCTTGGACCAATTTCTTTGTAATGCCTCCTCCTATATTTTCTTTGTCTTTCATATTAATTAAAAGCTCTGCATCCGCAGGGTGAATCACTTCTAACATATCAATGAAGAGTCGCTCACGCTTTACTCCGGATATCTTGTCACCCGCAAGACCCTTTACAAAGTTAGCAATTTTCTTATGCTGACGGTGTAATGTCGATGGAACGCTTTCCTCCTTTGCAGGCTCATATGGAGGCGTTCCTGGTGGTAAGTTCCAAACTACAATTTCATCATATGTTCCACGTAATATATCTTTAAGTGCCCAGCATTCATGCTTTTGTAGCACCTCAATTTTTTCTTTACGAGTTTTACTTTTACGTGCTTTTTCAATAATCTCGTAAACCTGTAATGATACTTTATTAACCATTAAATAAAATCCTTAATGTCATCGATCAAACGTCTACAACGTTTTTCAACCAAGTAAGGAAAAACCTTACTCCTATTTTCGTATTTATCTTGGGAATAAAAACTGTCTAGAATTTGATCTTTAAGATCTTGTGGAGTAGATATCAGATCAATGAGTTTGCGATTGCGCTGAATATTCCGAAGAACTTCAGGGCCTTGAGAAGATGGATCTTCCATAAGCGCTTCCATAATTGGTTTGCGCAATGGAGTTTGTCTATCGCCGTTTACAAACACGTTATCTCCTGACAATACATTGGGTACGCCATCAGATGTATCACCTTTTAAAATCAATTCTAGCAATTGCTTTCTTGGATGCTCTACTTTTATATATTTCTTTTGCATAGGCGAAAACTGCGAAACGTTGTCAAATTTTTGCAATTGTACAAAATCTTTATCAGCAGAAACAATCATGACGTTTTCATGTTGGCCAAACTCTTGAGTGTTATATGCAAGGACACCAATAATATCATCAGCCTCGCAGCCATCAATCTTAAGTGTTTTATACGGGAAACTTTCTGTAAGCTCATCCCACACCATATTGGTAACACGAAAGACTTCATTCCAATCCATCTTGGATGTTGCTCGGTTTTTCTTACGAGATGCTTTGTATTGTGGGAATGCTTTATAACGCCAATTATTACCAGCATCTCCAGTAATTACCACCTCACCAAATTTATCTTTAAACTTAGATCGGTACAAGCGAATAGAATTTAGAATCATATGACGAATAAGATTTTCGTCGATGTCCAGTTTTTGAGTTACAATGTTGCTGATTGCAATGCCATTGTAGTCAATAATAATCATATCAATCTCCTTATGTTAGTATTATTCTAACATATTTTGATCTGATTGTAAACCTAAAATGTGCTTTCTGTGAATTTTTCCTCCAACAAATGCATTATAATATTCATCAGGTTTGAGGAGTACATCACGTTCTAGTTGATACTTCATTTCATAATAAGAGCATTCGCCTTTGCTCTGACATAATCTTAATATTTCTCTATAAAAAGTATCTTCACCATTTTCTTCAACCAGACGTTGCACTTCTTTACTTGAGCCAAAATACTTTTTCCAATCGGATTCTGCAATCGTGCGAACCCGTCTTTTTCTTTTTTTAGTTTTTGGTAAAACTTTTGGTTTCCAGAAAAATTTCTTACCTATATATTTTTTACTAGTAGATTTATCTGTAATTTCATAAACAAATCCTTGGCATTCAGCAGGCGCCTCTTCAAACGCCTGCCCTTTATAATACCACATTATCTTATTGCGTTTGCTAATGAAGCAAAATCTTCTAATGCTTCGTACACATCAGAGCATTTTTGAAATTCAGGATCTATTGTTCCGCATGTAGCGCAATATTTTGGATCTTCGTTCGGATTGTCTCCGACAAATAGTGAAGTATTACCACACGTGTCACAAATGCATGTAAACACGTGTTGGTAATCTAAGCTTTCTGATAATAGCATTGGGTCTCCTAAAAAGTAATTTCACACGCGCCGCCTTGGCATGCCGCGGCACCCATTGTATCTATATCAGTAAAACGCTTTTCATTTAATTGAGATACAAAATCTACTGGAGAAAAGTTTTGTTGAATCTTCGACCATTTATGCAATAGAAATACGTCCTTCAAACAATATTCAGTTTGCTTTGGATCTCCCATAAAATAGTTATTAGCAAACTTATTAAAACGACGAATCCATTCTGCACGAAGGTCAGATACCTCCCCGCGATATTCTTCCGACATTTGAGCAATTTGGCATGCTTCCCATAGATCGCGGAATCCTTGTTTACGTGTATCCACAATTAAGCCTGAAGCAAACAGCGCGGCCTGACCATATTCAGTTACAATCTGTTCTTGAGTTTTTACTTCAGTCATTGGTGCTTGGGCAAAATCTTTATCACCAGATCCAGCTAAAAAGCTAATGCCAGCAAAACTATGGCGGTTGTCATATACATAATCTTCTACCTGAGCCCACATATGTGGAAGTACAGTTACGGTATTTGATACGTTGTGTCTAATACGAGAGTCAGCACATAAATCTTCATTTGTTCCAGCTTCTACCCAGTTCTGTTGGACTAGTTTTACTTTTTCCAAAAGGTCTACACCATAAACTTCTTCACGGTAAATTGAATCGTCCGGGGATACAATTGGAAAGGCAATACAATAGTCAGTATTATTTGAAGACCATACTGATTCTTCAACCATGTAAGGATTTGACTTCGAGATGAGCTGTGCTACTTCGGATTCCTTATTCAACTGAATGTGTCTTAAGTACATTGGCGAGTGCTCTGCGTGAATGCCAGATGCCGTCTGAAGTAGTACCGAGGCATTTCCAGATGGCTTAACGCATGTGGTACGAGCTGCAGCGTTAATGCCAATCAAAGCAGCAACTTCTTTATTAACTGCTTTTACTATTTCAGCGCCTTCGTTCTGAATATCGCTGTCAAGCAAAACTTCAGGATTATTCATCCATCCCGTGACTGAGACGCCAAGTAAAGCTTCTCTTTCAAAGATACGCTTGCTGGTTTCTCCGAGGTATCTAAAGTTTGTATATCCTGCTTGGAGCGTTCCCATAATTGCTCCTGCTCGGCAGGCTTTGAAGAACTCTTCTTTCGATGTACATTTTCCTCCATTGATTTCTGTGAGGTTACATCCCTGCCAACCCGACTCTCCATCAATTTGCGGATACATACCAATCTCAACACACGGATTAGTCGTAAAGTCTCTGTTTTCGACAAAGTAGAATCCAGGCTCTCCGAACTCTTTGATTGATCCCATGATTTTCTTAAAATCTTCACGAGTAATTTCGGATCTGACGATAACAGCTGAATTATTGCTTCTGCCCCTTTGAGGGTTATCGATGAACCAATTTCCTGTTTTAGCATTAATCATCTCCTCATCATCTGCGCTAAACAAACAGATAGTTGCTGATCGACGAACCCCACCGGCTAGCACCGCATCTGCTGCATGCATAGCAATATCATATACTTCAATTGGTTTTAGCCTATTGCGGCCTGATAGTACAATACCTTGAATCATATGTTCAATTTTATCTAAGGCTTTACGTAGCGGCTCAGGACCTGGTGCTTTAAATCCACCGGAAATCTTAGCACCTTTTGGGCGAACGTTTTGTAAATCAAAATAAACTTTACGACCTTCAAACTCTGGGTGGGTTCCACCACCAACAAAATAAGAAGACATAAGAACTGATAATGAATCTGCCCAACCTTCAATTGAGTCAGCAATCACGTAGCCTTTCGCCTGTTTCTTTCTTTCCGCGACATCAGGCAACTTATCAGCATGATGTTGTTGCACTGAGAAGCCGGCTCCAGCCCCGCAAAGAAGGATATAAAATAGCTCGCCAAAGAACGCAGCTCGGTCTGCGTATGATGAAGTGCAGTTGTACATTCTCATCTCATGCTTCTTTAATTGCTCGCCACCAAACTGCAAAGCACGTTGAGCTCCTAGAGCGTATTGTAGTTTATATGATGATTCTGCTTCATCAATAATTAAAGATAATTCAGGCGACATTTTATCTTTGTAAGTTTCTCTGTGCATGTTCATTACACGAGTTACTGATTCTTCCCATGTTTCATATCTGTTTTGTTCTTCACCCCATCTACTATAGCCTTCATAAAATTTTGTTTGCGACATTAGCTGACGTGTATTTACGTCCTGAGAATTAGGAACGAGTTTTAGCATGAGATTACCTCTTTAAATGGAAATAAGAATTACCCGCGCAGAGAATACCGCGCGTGTTCATAGTCTTTAATTTTGGTAGTATTATATATCAGAATTCCAGTTTTGAACACCACTGATTTTCAATTTATTAATGGCTAAGTTCATTTTTTCTTGGGTATCATATTGCCATGCAAAAGTCAATCTATGTCCTTTTGATATAACCCTATGCCAATCTGAATTACTATTAAAATAATTAGTTTTAATAGACCAACCAACGGTATCATAAATTTTTCTTTTTCGTGTTTCAAAATAACTTTTGTCTGATGTGCTATATGTCGCAATCATATTATAACATTTTTCGCAATCGTCATTTGTATGCCAACCAAAAAAGCTATCAGGTGGATAATAAACTGATAGTTGGCAACTTTTCGCATTTGTAATAGAGTTTATATTTTTTACCCAATCAAAAACAAATGGAACATATGCTAAATTTGAAGATTTATAATTTATAGGCCTGTGGATTTGCTGATCAAATGTAAATTTATTATCTTGTTCTAATGAACCTTCATTATCAATTCGTATATTATCATAAATTTTATTAAGAAAAAAATAGTCACTTAGCTCATTAAGCATGTTTACATCTCAAAAATATGTGTTATAATAAATCTACTGATTTTCTGGAGTGGATGGAGTAGGTAGATCTGGAGTTAGAGCTTCTTCATAATAAGCAATTATTGCCTGTTGATCTTTGACATAACGACGAAGGTCAGCAATACCAATGGCTAGGTTCTCATACCCCTTTGGAGTGATTGTAAATAGTACTACATTACCCGTCTTGGTATCAATCTCTGCAAGCTTTTCTTCTAAATTCTCTTCTGTAATAACGAACCAATCAACAGGAGGAAATTCAACTGCCTTAGGTCGTTCTTGAATAGGAACATTCTGCTCTTGATACTCAGTAGTAACTACTACCTCAGCCTCCGGAGTTCTCCCCAGACACGCTGTCAGTAGCATCGGGCTTATCAGAAGGAGGAGTAGTTTCATCCTGGATCCGTCCAATAAGTTTGTTAACGGCGTTGTTAACTCTGTCTTCAAGTCCTTGTGCATTTGTTAATGCCTCCATAGTCAAGTCGATTTTTGCAAACACTCCTCTAAGCTTATCTAAATGCTCTTGAGATTGCTGTAATCTTTTGGTTAAATCTTTGTTTAGTTGCTCATTTTTCTTTTGATCAGCGGCCATTTTCTCTACAGTCGCCTGGAGCGTTTCTGCTGCTGATTTTAATTTTACATTATTTTCGCGTAAAGTGCCAATGGTTTCTTGTGACCACATATAATAGCTATAACCAGCATACCCCACTCCCGACAAAAGGGAAACAAGAAATAAAAATAGATATACTTTAGCCATTATTTAATATTCCTTAATTTTCTTCTCAATAGCTGTCATAATTTTATTATGAGTTTTGCTTAAATATCTATCTGATCTAAGGCGTTTTAATGCCAATCTTGTCTGTGCAGCATATTTCTTTTGGAAATCAGCAGGGCGTGTATCAATGTCCTGTACGTTTGCTAATCTATCCGCAAGTTTAACTACTAATGACCAACTTGACATTTTAGCCATCTTACCAGCAATATATTCGCCTTTACCGATAGCATCAGACGCAGCTTTATCAGTTGTTAATTCCTGAACCATATCAGCTACAAGAGCACCAAACTGTTTAACCAAATCAGCATATGTTGTATCAGTATCCTCAATAGTATCGTGTAAATAGGCTGCCTGTATTAACGCCGAAAGATTGTTTGATTTTTTAAACTTTTGTACGAACCGAGCAACTTCTTTAGGATGGTCAATATACTCGCCACCGCTTTTTCTAAATTGACCTTTGTGGGCTTTAGTTGCCACACGTAAAGCTTTAAGCGCACTTTCGTTTAGTGATTCTGACGCGTCATTATAATCTTCTGTATACCTTCTAAATCGTTTTAGCATTACAGTTTTACCTTTTTTATGCCGACGATCAACTACTACTTTTGGTTTCATACTTGGTGGCATAGCAACCGAAGCATTTCCTATAGAAGTTGCTGGTGCTTCTTCTTTTGCTACTTTTTTTGTCATGCTAGTAACTCATCTATCGTAATATGAATTTTCTTTTTTGTATTTTTATGAACAGCTTCGTATATATTTAGGCCAAAAATAGATCCAACCGGATAAGCATTTTCTTTTACAATAATTGAGTCTTTTTTCCGGGCAACCTCATCTAAACTTTCAGACAATACTTTATCATGTTTAATCCTATAATATCCAGGCGATAACCTTTGATCTTCTAGTAGGAACCAAGTAGAACCTTCACCAAGTATATCAGTAATATCTATATTTAATTTTTGTAGACCTTTTTTAATATCACCTTCATTAACACCAAAATTTTCTTTTAACAAATATAGTGCAGCTGCATAAGATGCAAGACGTGTATCGCCACCTGGTGCTTTTGCTAATAGTTTTTTAATATTAAATACAAGTCTATGGAATGGAGTATAGTATTCTTTATAGTTAGATCTGTTATCCATGTTATTTAAATCATAGCTTTTAAGTCTCTTACCATCTTTGTCAATAATACCTAATTTAAATGCTTCAGTATCTTCAAATTTAGTTGTAAGCAATCTTAAAAATCTAAAGGTATAGACTAAATCGCCAGCTCTTTTAATTATTCCCATTAGATTTTCCTTAAAGTTTCTATCACAACTTGATCCATTGGGATGTCCATATATTCATTATTTTTAATATAATTTAGATATAATAAAAACGGTTTAATGATTGGCCAATGGTGCTCATCTAGTTTCAATTGTAAAATACGTTTTGCAGCATATATTCCGAATACATTAAAAACTACAATCAAATGATTGAGTAATAGACGTTCAGATAGTTTGCTGTTTTCAGTATAACGATTGCATAATCTTTTAATATATTTAAATCGTTTCAAATCTTCTTCAAATGACTCTGCATCAATGAACCTGGGGTTATAATAATGTTTTGCAGCAAAAAGAAGAAGACTATCTTCAGTCAACTCAATTTTCATATTATTTATTTTTTAATCCACTGTTTTAAATCTGAAAGCAAAGCAAGTTTACTTTTACGTCTATCAAGTTCGATGCCTTCTTCACGACCAAATTCTTCAAGTTCTTTCTTAGTCATTGATTCCAATGCATCTACGTCTGGTCGTGTAAAACTTACTTCAACAACATCTTCAGGTTCTATATAACCCATTTGAGCTGGTGGTTCTGTGACTACAGGTTTAGTTATAATTCCGTGCCACTCATCAATTTGCTCTTGAGTTAGTTTGATTGGTTTAAGAATTTCATTGCGCCGCGGATGCTTCCACCCTTTTAAAGTGGGAACAGCATCTTTGCACCATTTGGGGGCCTGGATCATTATGCTTTTGCTCCTGCTACTGGGTTAACGATTGATTTGTCACCGGCTTTATTATCACCATTACGTGGTGCTGCTGGTTTTGTTACGCGCCCTGCGGCTGAAGCATCATCATGGCCCTTTTTTTCTAGATCTGCTGGCACCATATCAACTTTATGCATTGCTTTAAAATCTTTTTCGCCCTTTGAAGCTTTTGAATCCATAGCTTCAGGCTCGGTTGCGCTTTTGTTATGAGACGCTCTCATTTCCATAATACGTGCATATACTGGCCATTTAGCAACGGCTTCTGTAGCTGCGACTTTTGCTTTACCTGTAAGCTTATCTACCGCTGTCTTAGTACCTTGATTTCTTTTTATAAAGGTGTTGATGCCTTTTTTAACATTAGCTTTACCCTTAGCTCTAATATCTTTATCAGGTGATCGGCCATCTTCATGACCTCTAGCTGTTCGATCGGCTGCATCTGCAGTATCAATATTGGCTTTATTAATATAACGGCCTGCCATGTTTTTTGAAATTTCATCGATTTCTTCAGCTTCTTCACAAGCCATTTCAGGATCTGCTTTTTTCTTAGTTTTCATCTTAGGATTGATTTCAACTTCATCATCTTCATTAGTTTTTTTCTTACGCATGTGAGCAAAGTCCTTTGCATCAATGT
>Ga0222715_10000422_pt1 | contig 41905 bp, 27 predicted proteins | sample C33_9DmetaG_FD_165056 | JGI IMG/M metagenome (GOLD analysis project Ga0222715, IMG submission 165056) | Estuarine water microbial communities from San Francisco Bay, California, United States - C33_9D | ecosystem: Environmental > Aquatic > Marine > Unclassified | place: USA: California...
CATTTATTGTTGGATTTTCACCATCACCAGCAATATTAGAATTATTATGGTCGACAGCCGTATATGCCGTTGGATAATTTACTGTTGCGTGTAAATCACCACCTAATACTATGCCAGCATCTGCTATAATTGTTTTTGTGAATTTTTTAATACCAGTTATTAATTGTTCTGATGCTCCAGCAGGATCTCCTATTATAACTACATCATTTTCTAATGTGGTTGCTCGTTGTTTTAGAAATGATATCTCCGTAAATAAATTTAGGTTTCCTCGCGAAAGTGTATTGTCTGATATAGCTGTTCTTTCAGCTGTTGTTATGATAGCCCCTGAACCAGCACTTGTTACATCTGATAGACCTGTTGCGGATATTGATATATTTTGAGATCCATCAAAACTAACACCTGCTATTGTCACTGGTGTTTTTAATGCTGATGCCGTGCTTGCATTTCCGGTTAATTCTTTTCCAGAATCCGTTGGTATTATAATACCATTATCAAATGTTTTTACGCCTGTTATATTTTGTGCATCAGCAATTTTCACGTGCGTTGTATCTATATTAGTTATTACGTCTCTTTCTTCTCTTGTTATGATAGCCCCTGAACCAGCACTTGTTACATCTGATAATTTATCTGCTGATAATGTGATTGATTGAGTTCCATTAAAAGCAACTCCACATATTGATATATTTGGTGTTCCTAATTCTGTTGCCGTACTCGCATTTCCTTGTAAATTTCCTTGTATTACTTTACCATTTACTGGTGGAACTATTATACCATTGGTAAATGTTGTGGTTGAAACAACAGATTGTGGGTCGGTTCCTGTTATTTTTAATGTATTTCCATTTAATGTTCCTATTTGGGTTGTATGTGTATTTAATGTTGATGCATGTCCGTTAATAGATGTTAAATTTGTTTGTATATCAGTTTCATTTTGTGTAATTTTTCCTCTTTCTGTTGTTGTTATAATATCCCCTGAACCAGCACTATTAATTCCTACAATATCTGCTGCTGATAAATTAATAGGTCCTGCTCCTGTAAATGGATGTCCGTTTATATTTGCAGCTGTTTTTAATTGTGTTGCCGTTGTTGCGTTTCCTGTTAATTCTTTTCCTGTTGGAATTGTAATTCCATCATTTACTCTTAAATTACCACTCATAACAAAATTACCACTAGTTAATACAGCACCATTGTTCAGTAATGATGTGTTTGTTATAGCATCGGATACTGTTGTAGATATATTCGTTAGTTTTGATCTTTCTGTCCCTGTTATTGTTGCTACTCCGCTATAAGTTATTCCTAAGTCTCCTGGTGTAATACTTACATCAGCCTGTCCATAGTATGGCTTTGATGCTATGGTTGTTCCATTGCTGTCTTTAAGTATAATCTTTCTTTGCGTAGCAAAACCTGTTGCTGTAGTTGCATTACCTGTTACATTACCTGTTACATTACCTGTTAATCCTCCATTTGCTTTTAATTCATGATTAAATGTTTTAACACCCGTTATAATTTCAGCTACATCTCCATCTTTTGCCATTTTTGTATTTGCTAAATTTGTTATAGTTGTTGCAAAATCAGGATTATTATTCAAAGCTGTACTTATTTCTGTTATAGAATCTAATATATCACCATTATCATCTAATAAATCATCTAATCTTGACACCGCATTATTATAAGCTGTTCTTTCAGCTGTTGTTATGATAGCCCCTGAACCAGCATTTGTTATTCCTATTAAATCTGTTGCACCTAATGTAATAGCAGCGCCGCCTGTAAATAAATGTCCGTTTATATTTGCTCCCGGTGTTAATACTGTTGCTGTGCTACAAAGTCCGGTTAATTGTTTTCCACCAGGTATTTCAATACCGTCTACAAATTTCTTTACACCTGTTACATCTTGTTGTTCCGATTGGTCGATCATTAAAGCTCCCGCTGCTTTTACATTTGAACGTTTTCTTGCTTCTACACTTGCCAATGATTCAATTTGCCCTATTCTTGATCGTTCATTACTGTTTATTGTAGCCACATTATTATAGTCTATTCCCAAATCACTCGCTGTTAATATTATATTTCCTTGTCCGTAATATGCTTTACCATTTATTGTAGTTTGAGTAAGAAAACCGGTTGCTGTAGCGGCATTACCAGTTAAACTACCAACGATTGGTGAAGTAAATGATTTTACACCATCTATACTAACATTATCTGATTTATCTATTTTATTTGCTAATGAATTCAATATTGTAGTTGAAAAATTAGAATCATTATTCAAAGAATTTGATATATCTGTAATTAAAGCCAATGTACTGGTGTCGGCATTTACTAATGCTGCTATAGCATTTGCATTTGTAGTTATATTTGTTGTATTAGTATCTGCTTGTGGACGAACTATATTCATACTAGCATCTAAATGCGCTACTGTTGCTGCCAATGGTAAACCAACCCAACTGGTATTTCCATTACCATCTGTTTTTAAAAATTGACCGTCAGTTCCATCAACATTAGTATATGTCACAGCGCCTGCTGTATATTTTCCATCTGTTTTTACGTGTGTCACAGTGGAATTTCCTAATTTAACTGTATTTGAAGTAGTTACTTTTGCGTTATATCCAATAGCAGTAGCATTATTTAAATTTGTATAAGTTGCTGTAACATCTGATTTTGTTCCTATAAATGTATTATTTATTCCAGAAAGTATATTTTGAGCTGATTGATAACCTATCGCAACATTTCCATTAGCATTTACGTGCTGTAAAGCATAATTTCCAATAGCTACACAATTTTCTTTATTAGTAGTTGTTTTTAATGTATTTATACCTATACCTGTGTTATTTTTCCCAAGATTTATACTAGATAAAGATAAATGTCCTATTCCGATATTATTTGTAGCAGCTACTAATGTTCCTGTTGTTGTTGTTCCTATTAGTAAACTATTTGAAAATTCTACATTATTTCTTCCGGTTTTTACATCTAATAATTCATCAAGATGTGTTGCTGCTATAGTATCTATTGTTCCTGTATTTGATAATGTTATTTTAGAACCTGCTGTTAAAGATGTTTGTTTTTGAGCTAATGCTTGTGGTAATCCTGTAATAGTCGCCATAGTTAAACTTTCATTTAAAAGTAATGGTTGTTTTCCGTCCAATAATCCTTGTAATCCTTGAACGTGTGAAACTAATAAATCATTCGAACCTACTGTTGGTTGTTTTCCTGCCAATGATGCGACTAAATTAAATACTTTAGATTGTGACAAAGAATTGTCTAATATAACATCTTGTTTTGCGGCCAATGAATTTTCTAAATTAGCTACTTTTACCATTGATAAACCTCCATCTGGAATAACATCTTGTTTATTTGTTAATGCTAATATTAATCCGTTTACATTTGCTTGTGGTAATCCATTCACACCTATAGTTGCTTGTTTAGCATTTAATGCGGTCGTTAATCCTTGAATTTTTGACATTGCTAATGATGCATTAGTTATTAATGGTTGTTTTGTATTTATTAATGTTAAATTACTTGAAATATTTGTCGCATTTGTAGCTATATCGGTGTCATTTGACCCTTTTTCATTTTGTAAAGTAGCGACACTTGTCTCTAATTGTGATAATTTTGTGATTACAGACGAACCTATTCCATTTGGATCTCCAATTGTATCTGCCAATTCTTTAATTGTGTCTAATACACCAACAGCACCTGTTCCATTCATTAACATATCTAATGTATTTGTATTTGTTGTTATACTGGTAGTGTTGTTGGTTATATTTGTAGTATTAGTAGTTATATTTGTTGTATTTGTTGCTATATTATTGATATTTGTATTGATTTTTGCCAAATTAGAATTTGTTTTTGGTTCTATAATTACATCAATGCGAGCCATACTAGCATCCAATATTGCTATTTTATTTGTATGTGATGTTGTCAAGTTAGTTAATGTTGTAATATTTCCACCATTAGTATTTCCGGTATTTAAATTGGTATTAATCAAATTAGTATGTGTGATTAATGACCCTTCAGCAGTATTCATTCTTACAGATAAAGCATTTATATCAGAATCATTTGATGTTATATTTAATGTATTCGTATTAATAGCTATATTACTATTATTTATAGCTGTAGTGTTTCCGCTTGTGGTTGTTTGCAATGCGGCTATATCTGTATCATTTGACAAAATTCTAGCTAAATTTCCACATATATCTGTCATCCGTTGAGTATTTTGTGAAAATATTGTATTAAAACTTAAATCAGTCTTAGCCAATCTTTGAACGTTTAAATTAATATTATTAGAATTACTTGTTATATTTGTGGTATTATTAAGAATATTATTTGAGTTGTCAGTTATTTGACTTACATGTTGACTGTTAAGAAGCTGTAAGGTAGTTGTTGCGGCTTGAACGGATGCTATAGTTGTTGTATTTACAGTAACTTGATTGTCTATTAATTGTATTTGGTTTCCTTGTGTAATTTGATTATTTTGAACTGTTTGATCTAGTTGAGTAATTTGATTTGTATTAGTAAGTTGTTGTTGGTGAAGCATATTAACCGATACATCTGTTATATTTTTGCCTCCTTGTAAATATAATAATTGAGAATCATGATTTATTAATTTATTAACTACATTTCCTGCGATATTATCAGGATCTCCCAAAGCGTCTGCTATTTCTTTTAATGTATCCAATGTTTCTGGAGCTTGCCCTATAATTTCATTTTTTACTTGTTGTGCTGCTGTATCAATTTTTGAATCTACTATCGCAAGATTATTGGATACATCAAGAATTCTTAAATAATTGTTACATATATCCGTTCCAAAGAAATGTTGTGATCCACTCCAATAACCTCTACCATCTGGTGCACCAGTAGTGTTCCAAATTAACATATCGCCTTGAGAAAGACGGATGTGTTCTGGAAAATCAATAATATCATCACTTCTTATTCCCATTCCTTGTTTTGTCACTCTATCGCGTTCGTGTTTCGATAAGTATAAAGACATATATAGTTTATTTATAAAATAATTTATATATGTTAATCTTCTAAATTGTTAAAATTAGGGTGCTTGTTCATATTTTATCATTCCTTGTAAAGCAGCCCTTAATTCAGCAACTTCTACTTGTAAATTATTAATAGTATCTCTCATTAATTTTACTTCAGCTTTCGTTAATCCAGAACCTGCTACAGCATCCTCATGGTTTAATTTATCTTGGGTACTACCTGTAGTATCAATTGCTGTTGTTTGAGTAGCTAAAATTGCGATTGGAAGAGCATTCGGTTTAACTTGTTGTCCGCCTAGAAGATTTTCTTCAGAAAAGTCAAGATCAAAATTAGTAGGTGGAAAAATGTCATCAAGTGTTTTTAGTGTATAATTCTCTGAATTTTGAGTTCCAAAAGCGTGTAGATATTTTAACCAATCATGTGGCTTTAATTGAGAATTCGCAGTAGGCTCTGCTAGCGTGGATGCTTGAATATATTTGTAAGCATCAGCGTGACCATCAGCAATGTTTCCTGATGTAATATTACTTGAATTAGCAGCGTGGGAAGCCGTATAGGTTAGACCAGTTAAATCTAGGAAATATTTTGGCACTACTGTTGTTTTTCTTTTAACAAATTTCATTTTACCATCATTAACACTGATTTTGTGGTCGTCTCCAACCCATAAAGAATTATTAGACAAGTACAAGTGTCTAATTTTCTTTTCAGCACTACCAAGATCATAAGCAGCATTAGTGTCGGGGATAATATGACCTGTCATTGTTCCATTCAATGTGGCAGCACCAGGATTAGCCCATACGTATCCATTAGCATTGCTATTTACAGCTAATACTTTATTAGCATCAGATGCAGCAAATGTTGGTAGGGATGCTTGTTTTCCATTTAATTGTGTTTGAATACCACTAGTAACACCATTTAAATATCCGTATTCAGTACTAGTAACAGAACCATCCCCAATATTAGCGCCACTAATACGCCCACCATACGTGTGTCCATTAACAAGGCCATCAACATATGCCTTGGTAGAAGCTACAGTAGCAGCGGCATTGCTGTCTATTGCTGGCAGAGTAACTGTGCCAGTGAATGTTGGACTAGCCAAATCTGCTTTACCAGATATATCAGTAACATATCCTGCTTGTGTATGATCTGTTGCGGGTAATTCACTTTTTAAAGCTAGTGTTCCTGCGCTTGTAGGTAAGCCTATTACGTCGTTGTTGCTGAGTTTTATGGTGGGAGCTGTCAATGTTTTATTTGTTAATGTTTGTGTTCCATTTAGTGTAGCGACAGTATTATCAATTGAAATTGTATTTCCCGATTTATTTAAACCTATTCCTGCTGTTATTTGACCGGCACCTGAAAATTGCGAAAATGTGTAAGCTGCTGTTCCAACCACACCACTTCCGTTTGCTACATAACCTTGATTAGCCTGTGTTCCTTGTTCTACAAATGTAAAAGCACCTTTCTCGTCTGAACCAGCGGCAAAATCAGTTGCTCTTTCCCATGAACCAGCACTTTTAACAATATAAATACCATTTTCTGTAGTTGTAGTTTGATTTTTTACTAAAACACGGTCATCTTCAACGGTTGCTATTCCGTCAATTGTAAGTAATCCAGATAGTGTTTCATTTTGTGTTGTGGCTAATTTAACTGATTCTTTAACATCTAACCCTTGAACTACACTATCAACATATGATTTGTTTGTAGCGTGTAATTCATCTATTGGTGGGTTATTAATTAATAAGAAGTTAGTTGCACCGTTTAATTCAACTTTAGAATTTAATGCTGTTTCTAAATCACTTCCAACTTCAGCGGCCTTTGCTACATTAGCAACATCTGCTTTTGCTGCTGATTCATCACTGAAATCATTAGCAAAATTAGCAGTAGTATAAATATCTCGTATCTTTTTATCAGCAAGACCAGCAAGACCAGCATAACTTCCAAAAGATTGGACGTATTGTTGCCAGTGTCTAGGTTTCATTTTGTCATTACCATTCAGCTCAGCATTACCATTTAATTTATTTATAGATTTGTAAGCAAGCAAATGATCTACAGCATTACCTACTGATTCGCCATCAGGTAAATTGCTTGCTAGATATGTAACAGTAGTAGCATTAATTGCTGTTTTAACATACTCAGGAACAGAAGCCAAATCAGTTCCAACTTTTCTTTTAATAAATTTCATATTACCAGTACCATCAATACTAATTTTGTGGTCGTCTCCAACCCATAAAGAGTTGGTGGATACGAATATATCTCGTATTTTGAATGCGTTGCTTCCAATATCATAAGCATCATCAGCAGCAGGAATAATACTATTACTCATTGTGCCTTCAAGACCAGTCCATTCAAGTCCATCAGTATTACTATTAACTTTAAGATAACTACCAGCTTCATTTGTTAATGCGGCAAGTGCGTATTTACCAGATAAATTAGTTGCTGTATCAGCATTACCTGTAACATTACCAGTCAAATTACCAGTAAATGTTCCTGCTATTGCTCCTGTTCCTGTAATGGTTGGCGAAGTAATAGTTGGCGTGGTAAGGGTTTTATTTGTTAATTCTTGTATTCCAGTTAATGTAGCAACCTGAGCATTAATTTGGAGTTTATTGGTTGTTTCTTCCAATTCCAAACCATTTCCAAGTGCATTTCCATCAATTTGATCTGCTGTAACACAATCGTTTGCTAATTTGGCTGATGTGATCGCATTATCAGCAATCTTAACAGTCGTGATATTACCATCAGCAATTTTGGCACTAGTGACCGCATCATCGGCAATCATAGCAGTTGCTACTTTACCAGCACCAATGGAAGTAACACCAGCAGCAGAACCTATATCACCAGTCATAGTATCTAAAATTGCATGTTTTTGTGCGGCTGAAGTAGTTAATGTTCCAGAAGAAACATCTACATTACCAGTAACTGTTCCATCTTTTAATAAAACGGTCTCAATAGTTACACCATTGCCAGCTGCTTGTTCTTTAATAGTATCAATTTGTAGCTGTCCTTTACAAAAAATATCACCAGTAGCACCCGCAACTTCTAAAGCATGATTACCATCTACGGATGCCCCAACGGTTATACTACTATTAAAATTACCAGATGTTCCATTTAAAGTGTTCGAAGCAGTAATAATACCAGCAACATCTAATGTTCCACCAACAAATGTATTACCATTATCGTGAGCAACAGTAAATTGGTCCACATTTCCAGCATTTTGAATTTTTAATGTGTTTTTTATTGTTGTAGCACCAGATACACCTAATGTTCCACCAACAACTGTATTACCTGTAGCATTAGCAACCGTAAATTTATCAGTAGCAACTAGAAGATCTCCTCCAACTTTAACTTTACCTTTTAAATCACAATCTTGATTTGCTTGAAAGCAATCATCGCCTTGATCTATCGATGATAAAGTTAATTTTGATTGTATTTCGCAAGTTCCAGCAATAAGTGTATTACCAGTAGAATCAGCGACTGTAAATTTATCAGTATCAACAGCGATTCCTTTATTGGCATTCAATACTTCAGATAAAGTAACAACACCAGATACAGCCAATGGACCATTTAAAGTTGTCAATTGATGTCCATTACCTGTTCCTGATGGTTCACCAACAGTAAAAGTTCCTTTTGTAAGAAGATTACCGTTTGTATTATCAACAGTAAATTGTCCACCACCGACATTTACATCACCAGTTGAAATCACACCAACACATGTAACAGCTCCTGTCGAAGCAGTTAGACTATCACAAGTAATTGCGTCGGCGCTAATATCACCACAATTAATGCTTAAAGCACCAGCGTCTATTCCAACGGTTAAACTGTTTGTATGACCGCTGGTAATGTTAATACCACTAGCAAATATAGGTGTATTTACAGCAAATCTAAAGAAAGACTCCATCTTTTGTGGGTGAATTGCAGAAATTGTATTTCCTTGTGTTGCTCCTGCCAATACAGCACCAGCAGCTTGAAGTTGCACATCTGTAATAGAACCAGCACCAGGATTGAATTGAGCTAATTTAGCGTGTTCTGCTGCTGTCATAATCATATTATTAGTATAAGATGCAGCCTGATCTGTGGCAGCATTACCTATGTCATAGTTTACAGTTAATCCAACCATTGCTGGTTTTAATATACAATCAGTACTACCATCAGTTTTTACCCAAGTTTCATTTTCTTTAGCAAGCAGTAACATATCTTCTGCGCTTGCTCCAAGCTGAAATGTAGCAGCTAATTTTGTAGCAGTATCTGCTTCACCCTCTAATCCAGCTGGTGCTTTTATTTTTTGACTAAACTGTATAGTATTATACAAAATATCGGTTTTAGCGTTAGGAGTTCCAGAATCACCCAAATCTAATTTTTTACTTAATGATTCAACTAAACCACCTGCTGTAGTTCCAGATAAAAAGTCTCCAATTTCTTTTATTGTATCAAGGTTTAAATTATCAACACCATTCATTAAAGTATCAATTCTACCTTTTTCGGTAGTAATGCGTGCATCATAACCGTCGTATTTTGTTCTTTCAACACCATTAATAATGGTAGTATCAGCAAGTTGATTTGAAGTAGTAGAAATACCAACATGTTGTGGTGTTAGTTTAAGAGGTTGACTACCATCAAAATTAGAATTTTGTGCCGAATTAACACCGCCAAGTTTAGGTACGGGGTCGTTGATCCCTGTGCCACAACCAATAGTAATAGAATTTTCAAATTTACTAGCAGTGTCAGAATTGCCGACTAATTTACCAGTAAATGTTACGCTTCCAGTATCATTATTTACAATAACATTATTATTAGTATCAATCATTTTACCTTTAAAGTTTACGGCATTAACATTAGCTGAAGCATTAATAGTATCAACCGTTAAACTGTTTACAATAGTTAAACCATTCTCAAATCTGTCAGAACCTCCTTTGAAAATTTTACTACCAGTAATAGTTTGGTTATTATCCAAATAAACACCGTTAGTAACCGTATCGGCATTACCAGTTAGATTACCGGAAAACGCACCAGAAAATGTTGTGGCACTTATAACTCCAACATTATTAATATTTTGTCCCCCCATTGCTAATGGAACGGTAGATACGAAAGTACCATTTGCTTTAAGTTCGCCATTGAATACGGTATCAAGAGCAATACTATTTTGAGTTATCCCCCCATTGCTAAGACCACCTGCAGTGTAAACACCTAATGTAACTTTATCTGCTTCACCTTTAAAACTTATATCAGCACCAGTGGATGAACTTATAGAACCAGACATTTCCATTCCACCAACCCTTAATATTTGCTGACTATTGGCATCAATAGCAGCACTTACTGTTAAACCAGTTAAAGTTCCGACACTAGTAATGTTTGGTTGAGCATTTGTAGAAATAGTTCCAGCAAGTGTAGTACAAGTAATAGCATCAATACCAGTAATATCTTTATTACCACCTATTAAATTTCCGGAAAGTGTAACGCCAGCTAACGTTTTATTTGTTAAAGTTTGTTGTGTGGTTTCATCAACCATACCACCTTGCGCAAGTTCAGCACTAGTAATAGCAGCAGAACCATCAAAAGCTTGACCAGCAATTGTTCTAGAAGTTGCTAATTTTGTAGCGGTGGTGGCATTCCCTTCAAATTGTGTTGTTGCAACGGTTGATGTTGCTTTGAAAGTAGGAGCAGTAACAACAGAACCAGCACCTGCTGTAAAATCACCACCATTACTTAAAGTGATATTTCCAGAACAAGCAAGAGAAGTTAATGTTCCAATACTAGTAATATTTGGTTGTGCGGCACTACCAGCATGTAATGTTCCTTTTAAGGTTTCCATATCTAAAACAGAACCAGTTGAACCAGTAATATTATTTGCGTTCATTGTTATATCACCACCCATAATAATGCTATTCAAAGCAGCAGATTTTGCGGCGGCGTTAATTAAAACAACATCACTTGTATTTGTAAGATTTCCTCTTACATTACCTGTTACATTACCAACTAAACTAGAAGTTATATTAGTGACAGTTAAGTTAGAAGTAGACGGATTGTATTTTAAATTAGCGTGATTTTTAATTTGTTGAGTTCCGTTTGAATCAGCAAAAGTAATTAACTTATCAACATTTGTGGTGTCTGTTCCATCAATAGAGACTTGTTGAGGAATAATATCAGCAGTTCCATTGAAATCAACATTACCAATTTTTCTAGTATTTTCTAATGCTGTTGCTGTGGCGGAATTACCAGAACAAGAATTAGCACTACCACTAATATTACCAGTTAAATTACCTGTAAGATCACCAATAACATTTGCTTTAATCTGTGCAGGTGTAAATGTAGTTCCGTCATGACTTGAATTGGTGAATACATTTTCAAGGACGTTGGTGCTACTTTTACCTTTAATGTTTCCTGTCATATTGCCAGTTACATCACCAGTAAGATTTCCGGTGATTGTTCCTGTAGCATTAACATTTACTGTATTTACACCAGCACTTGCTGTAAAAGTTGCTGCTGAAACGGTTTTTCCAGTAGCTGTAATGTTTTCTGTAGAAGCTACACCAGGAACAGCAATAGCATTTCCAGAACACTGAAGATTAACAATAGTTCCAAGTCCAGTAATATTTGTTTGAGATGCTTTTAAAATATCGCCATCAACATTGCCAATTAATTTGAAATTGGGGTTAATAGTTACATTATTTGTAAATGTTTTTAGACCTTGTATTTGTTGGTCTACATCAGTGATAAGAACGGAATTATCCGCGTTTGTTTTTAAAGCAAACACATCAATAGGAGTTTGTGGAGCAGTTCCAAAAGTAATGCTGTCAATTTTATTTCTTTCATCAGCACTAATAATAGATTTGGAACCAACAGTCAAACCATTGATATTTTCTGGTTCAATAGTAATGCTTGCTGTACCATCAAAGTTTTTACCAGCGATTTGGACGGGATTACCAGAAACAAGAGCTAATTTTGTAGCAGTTGCGGCATTACCATCGATATTACCACTAATAGTATGATGAAAAATTTTATTACCATAAACAGTTTGTCTTCCACCAACATCAGTAGTATTAGCATCGCCCAAATCTAATTTATTAGCTAATTCAGTTGTAATAGTAGTAATTTTATTGGGGTCATCACCTAAAGCAGCAGCAAGTGCATCAAGAGTATTTAATAATTCTGGTGCACCAGTAGTTAAAGCAGTAATAGCATCAGCATTGTTTTGTATATTTGTTGCGTTAGTATTAACTTTATTCAATTGTAAAGGGCTTGCAGGGCTTAAACCAGTAACATCAATAGAATTTAGTTTATTTTGAACGGCATTTTCCATTTTAGCTAATGTAACATTTTGGTCTTTAATTTTTGCTGTAACAACTGCATCATTTTTAATTTCAGAACTATCAACTGCATTAGCTGCTATATTATCACTGGTAATAGTATCGGGGGCTATTTTGCCAGTTGCACCACCAGTAACAGAACCAGAAACAATTTGATTGGTTCCAACCGAATTATTGGCCATTTTATTAACAGTGACTGAATTAGTTCCAAGTTTATCGCTATTAACAGCACCGTTATTAATAGTAACTAAACCTTCATTTGTCATATCAATATCACCGGTAAGAACTCTAGCATTAAAACCAGCTCCTTTACCAATCAAAATTTGTTTATCACCAACTACCTTTGAAGTAAGATTTCCAGTAGTTCCAGCATCATTAACAAGTAATGTGTTTCCATCTACTTTTTGTATTTTAGCAACGGTTACACAATCATTTGTAAGTTTGGCTGTAGTTACGGCATTATCTGACAATTTAGCATCAGTAACATCCCCATCCTTGATTTTAGAAGTAATAATCGAATTGGCTGCTAACTTAGCACTAGTTACTTTCAAATCCTGAATATTTGCTGTATCAACAGCATTAGTATCAAGTTCATTAGTTGTAATAGCGTTATTAGCAATTTTTATGGTTGATACATTTCTATCAGCCAATTCAGTTGTACCAACCGCTCCAGCAGCAATATTAGCTTGTTTAATTTCATCTGCAAGAATATTTTCAGAAACAATAGTGTTAAAAGCAATATTACCTGTAGCACCACCAGTGATAGTTTTAACGGCAATTTCTGCTTCTGTAAGGTCTTTTGCTTTAATTTTTTGTCTAGTTACTTCTCCATCTGAAATTTTAAATCTATCGACTGAATTATTAGCGAGACTTGTTTGACCTAAATTATCCATAGTAATAGCACCTGATAAAGTAGCAGTATTAAATCCATTTCCAGTACCTATTAACAATTGTTTATCTAATACAGTAACAGAAGTAACAACACCACTATCATTATCATTTCTACCTAATATACTGTTTGCTGGAATATCTTGAAATTTGGCGAAAGTAATATTTTTATCAGCGATTTTAGTAGTAGTTACATTAGATGTTTTAATATGTTGTGTTTCAACAGCATTAGCATTTAATTCAAAGTCAGTAATAGCATTTTCAGCAATTTTATCACCAGTTACATTTCTATTTTTAATTTTAGAAGAGACAACTGAATTTACAGCAAGTTTTGTTTCTGTTACATTACCATCAAGAATTTTAACATTAGTGACGCAATCATTTGCTAAATCACCGACAGTGATTGTATTGTTTGCTATTTTATCACTAGTTACACAATTATCAAGGAGTTGAGTTGTACCAATAGAATCGGCTTTCATTTTTTGAATAGAAATTTCATTATCTTTAATTTTATCATTTATAACAGAATTTAAAGCTAATTGTTCATGAGTAATAGCATTGTATGCTATTTTAGGGGTTGTTACTTGTAAATTTCCAATTTTATTGGTAGTTACTGCTGAATTTCCAATTTTATCAGCTATTACAGAACCAGTAGCAATTTTCACATCAGTTATATTAAAATTAAGTATATTGCCTGTTCCAACAGAATTGGTTGCTAATTTTGGTCCAGTAATAGTCGCATCAATAATATTTGTTGTTCCAACAGAATTTGTTGCCATTTTTGTATTTGTAATACACGCAGGTGCCAAATTACTAGTTTGTATAGTTTGTTGAGCCATTTTAGTACCAGTAACAGCAGCATCGGCTATTTTAGGGCCGCTGATATTTCCATCTAAAATGTGTTCTTGTCTTACGGAATTGGCTGCAAGTTTATCAAAAGTTACTTGTCCGGTTCCAATATTAGCAGAAATAACTTGTCCTGTTCCAATTTTTAATGAAGTAACAGAACCAGTTCCTAATTTACCAACGGTAATAGATAAATCTTGTATTTTTGATGTATTAATAGTATTATCAGCAATATGATTTCCGGTTACACTTAGTAAAGCTATTTGTTGACTACCAACATTTCTATCAGCTATTTTAGAGCTAGTTACTTCTCCAGCTTTAATTTTTGTCCGTGTAATTTCACCATCGGCAATATCTACACCTTGGATGGCATTTAAATTTACACTTCTTGGTGCGGTTGGATCAAAAGAAATTAAATTAGTTTTTGTTGTTGCTGCATCAACTTTGGTGATTAGATTTGTTGTTTGGTTAGTTGGATCTCCAAGAATATTAGCAATTTCTCCTAGAGTATCAAGTGTTCCAGGTGCTCCATCAATAAGTTGTTGTATTCTGGCTTCCATTTCAGCGGTGCTTACAGCATCTTTTCCCGATGTTTCATACCTACCTGCTGCCGCATTGTACATAATAAACTGTCCATCCTTAGGTTCGTGTGGAAAATCTACAATGTCAGTAGATGCTACGCGTTGTGTTACTGAACGGGTTTCTACCCTAGATCTAGCGTTTCTTCGAAACATTATGTATTTAATTGATATTTTTTTAAATACAAAATTATGAAAAAGGACCTGATGGACGTTGATTATTATTAATAACAAAATTACTTGGCATTACAAAAGAAGGTCTATCAAAAAATTTACAATTTTTCCTATCATTGATACTTGGATTAAATTCGTGAGTTTTTGGTTTTGCTAAATTCGTAGCACCTATACCAAAAAGATTACTTTCAATATCAGCCGTATTGTTGGATAGAACATGGTTATTATATCCACCGGGTAATCCTTGCATATTAATCCCTAAATCAGGAATACATCGGTCATTTCTAATCTGGCTATATTTATCCAATCTTGTTAACATTAATCGTTGTTGACGTGTTTGATCTTGACAATACATTTCAAAGCTATTCTTTAAATTTTGACTAGTCATTATATATAAAATATAAAACATTTTATTGTATCTTAATTATTTAATTTATTTAAAATAGCATTGTAGTTTTCGTCAGAAATATCTTTGTATTCAAAGTAATCTTTTAAACAATTATGTAATAAATAAAAATGGTCGTAATTAAAAAGAACCCATAATATTGAAGCATTGCCGCCTTGTAATAACCACATTAAATTTTTATGTTTTGTTGCTGCTTCAAATATATTTTTAAATGAAGTATTATCTTTTATTTTGGCGTGTAAACTTGTAATTCCTTCATCAATTTTATCATAATTGTATTGTTTTAATCCAAAAACACTGAGATAATCTTTTCTATATTGTGTATCACTTTTTTCTACATCTTCGATATTTTGATAAATTATGTTATAATTGGTATTGTAGTAAGTTCTTTCGCTCATTATAATAAATATAATTAACTATTATTTAAATATATTTATTGTTGTTTTCTTTTAAAATAATCTTGGTCTCTTGTTAATTCTCTGGATGGTAATCCGCCTCTAATCCATCCACTTGCAGCAACACCTTCAACAAGATTTGCTGGATTTTGAATAGTTGCTTTTAAAGAAGGAACTAATTCAACATCAGTATGTCTATGTGATTTTTCAGTGACTAATCTACAACTTTTTTGATCTCTAATTTCGCCACCTTGTTGTAATTGAGATTCCAATAGAGGATTTGAAGGTCCTTTTCCTAAAAAAGGGACGGTTAGAAATTGTCTTTGTTGTAAAGTTATTCTACATTTTGGATTTGTTTGTGTTCCACCGATTCTTAAATCTGAATCATCTTCGATATTACAGCTATCTGCTACTCCGTAACCACCACTGTTTAAAAATACATTTGGTTGTTGTGTAGCAAAATTAATTTGACTTTTTAGTCCACAATCTTTTTCAAAATGATTTTGTGTTAAATAAGAGCCAATCTTATTATTTTGAGTATCTCGAGCTGATATTCCACAAACATCATCTCCAAGTCTAGATAAATTATCAAAATTAAAACTATGTGTTGAAGTCATTATATAATTTATTGTAAGATAAAATATATATCATAATTAATTAAATTAATAATAAACCCCACCTACTCGCCGGTTTATCTTAGAACATTGTTCATTGTCGCCGTCTTTACAGGAAGGCATATTACCATAACAAAATTCAGCAAATGCTTTTTGACCGTTTGGAATAGTGGTATTAGGCATAGAATGAAAATTTCTCATATTATTTTGAAAAGAAAGATTATCTCCTAAATCCTTGAATAATCTATCGTCATTTTTTGCTTTTTGATTTATCTGTTCTTTTATTTTTGTATTATAAGAAGGTGCTGCTTGTTTTCTTTGAGGATTATCTTTATAATCTGTCATCATAACATTCATAAGAGGATTTTTAACAGTTGGATTGGTAAAAGTATCTTTAAATACTTCTAAAAATTTTGTATTTCTTGAACCTTCAAATCCTTCTTTATGTGCCTTCTTTTTTAATCTTTCTTTCTCTTCTTTTTCAAATTGAACCTTATATAAAATAACAATGATTACCAAAGTAATTATACTTGTTACTAAAAGTTTTATAGATTTTGTTAAAACAAATCCTAAAACTGTTAATAATATAATACTTCTTGTGGTGGCATTCAATTTTTCGGATAATGATAATTCTTTACTAGGCCATAATTCTTTTATGTGGTGTTTATCGAATAATACTAGAGGATTATATAACCAAAACTCGCTCATTAAATATATAATCTATTATTATTTTTTATTTTTCTTTTTTTTATTTTTCTTTTTTTTCTTCTTTTTCTCATCCGTTTCACTTTCATATAAATTTCTCATACTTTTTTCCATTTTATCATCTGTATTTCCTGTGAAAGTTAAATTTGTATATCCCTCTCTTTTGTTAGCTTCTTCTCTTCTTTTTTGTAATTTTGCCAATAATCTTTCTCTTTGTTGTGCTCCTCTTATATTTCTATTTAAATTTGCTTGCATAGCATTTAAATTAATCTTTTGTTTTCCCATTGCACCCATTCCAGTAGGATTAGTCATTCCCATTTTTTTCAATAATGCTTCCATGTTTTTTACACCGGGTATGTTTTTCATTTTACCCATTAATTGGCTTGCTTCCTGCATTAATTCGCTTTCTTTTATTTCACCTGATTTGATTTTCTCATCTAATTTTGACCCAACTTTTTTTACCATGTTCAACAATCTACCAGGATTTTTAAAAAGTTTTTCAAATACTTTATTTACATTCGCGTTTTCTTCATCTTGTATATCAATATCTAATTCTTGAGCTGTTTCTTCTGCTATTTCAGCTGCCAATGAACCTAATTTACCATTTAGTAATCCATTTATATGATCGTTTATATCTTCGGGATTTGGTATATTCATTGAAATATCATTTGCTGATAAATCACATCCAGACATATCAAATAATCCGGTCATATCATTTATTGTTTCTTCTAATTTTGATTTAAATTCATCTTCGTTAATTGCTTCAAATAATTTTGCTGTTTCACCAAATGAATCGGATGCTGTTAATGTTCCTGATATAGAAAATAATATCAACTGTAAATATTTCCATAATGTATCCTTTGTGCTTACACTAATATTTTGTTCGAAAAAATATCTAAAATCTATATTAGGAAGAAATTTGGTATTAATTTCTTCGTTTTGAAATATTTCTTCTTTTTTATACAAAATATCAAAAAATCTTCCAGGAAATACTTCACAACAATATAAAAATAATTTATTTCCGGATACATCTCCATCTAATATATTTTTCTCTCCTTCTGATAGCAATCCATTGTATTCTGGAAAAGTTGTTAATAAATCGGTTAATAAATCTTTCATTATCTTGTAAAACTCTGTTGGTGGTTCTAAAAATTCAAAAGATGGTGGGGTTCCGCTTTCTTGGTTATCTTCCATTTTAAATATAAAAAGCTTTTTTCTTTTATATTTAAACCAACATTAATTATAATATAATCTTGACATTGTTGTTAGATTTTGAAAATATTTTATTGTCTTTAATCTATTTTCATTATTCATCTGTGTCCATAGTTTTTTTAAATCTTCCATCCATTTGGTGTTTTCTTCTCTATTACCTCCATAACCAGAGCATTCTTTATCAAACCGATGTTGTAAAAAAAAGTCATAATCGCCAGCATCTATTTTATCTCCATATTGTTTTGTTATATAAGTATGCCAACTTGCAATCATTTTTTTTTTGTTGAATTTTGCGAAAGTTTCTACCATTGTTTTACCTGCTCTTACATCATTATTTTTTGGAAATATTATTTTCAAATCATCATATAAATCAATTATATGTTCGTTAAAAGCGCTAATTATATGTTTTTTCTCCATCAAGTAAATATATTCTAAATAATTAATTTATTTTTAAATATTTAATTTATTTAATTAAATGAAAAATTCTGTTCTTGAGGTATTTTTGGAGGAGGAGCTGCTGCTGCTCTCGATTGTTGATATTGTTTTATAGCATTTTCATCTAATTTTTCTTTTACATAATCTTCTGGTGGTGTGTCTATCTTAAAACTATGATCCAATTTTACAAATGAATGCATTTGTCTTAATCCTCCTTCGCCTTTTACTCCCATTTCATCAGAATTTTGGTCTAAATAAGAATATGAATCAGACATTTGAGTTCCCATTTCACCATAAAAACTATATGCTAAAGGTTCGTCATTATTTATTGATGTTGTTTTTCGTTCTTTATCAAAATCTTCTCTAAAAAAATTTATTATTTCATCTCCAAACATAACTCTATTCCCCTGATGTATCAACAATAATGCTGGAACTCTCGTAATAGACGACGGTAATAAAACAGATTCGCCACTATCTAACAATATTGATAATTTGCCATTTTTGGTTGTTCGTTTATCAATGGGTAAAAAATGTATATAATCTTTTACAGAACTTCTGCTTAATATCTTTATGACTTTATCACAATTTTTACAATATTTGCTATAATACATTATTTTGTCTTTTGCCATATGTATTTTACAAAGTTTTTGAAATAAAAAATATAACTAATTAATTGATTAATTTAAATATATCTAATTATATATATATAATAATGAGTGAATATATTGAAGAACAAGCTGAAATCTCTTTGCCAAAATGGAACCCTCTAATTGATAGTCAGGGTAAGAATAAAGGTGTTTTAAAATTTACAATGTCAAATACCAATGTTAGTATAGCAAATGGATTGCGTAGAACAATTTTATCAGACGTCCCAAGTTATGCTTTGGGTGATTTTAATATGATTAGAAATACAACACAATTTAATAATCAAATCTTGGAACAACGATTGGGTTGTATTCCAATCTATATTGATCCAGCTACTAGTTATGATAGTGTTAAAGAATTAGAGGTAGTTATTGACATAGAAAATAATACAGACCAATTAGTTTACATTACAACAGAAGATATTAGAATTAAAAATAAATCTATTGATAAATGGGCTAGTGAAACAGAACAGCGAAAAATATTTCCCCCAAATCCATATACCAAAGATTATATACTAATATCAAGATTGAAATCTAAAATTTCAAGTGAAATTCCGGGAGAAATATTGAAATTAACAGCTAAATTTAAATTAGTAAAACCAAGTGAAAGCGGTGCTTATAATGTAGTATCTAATTGTTCTTATGGTTTTACATTAGATAAAGTGGCAAATCACCAGAAAAAATTAGAATATGAAACAGAATTACAAGATAAAGATTTGGATCAAAAAGATATTGACGCTCGTCTAGAAAATTGGGACAACCATGATTATAAAAGACATTTTATAGAAGGATCTTTTGATTTTTCAGTTGAAGGCGTCGGGCATTTAAAAGAAACTGACATCATAAAAACAGCTTGTAATATTATAAATATGGGATTACAAAACATTATTGATAATAAAGCACCTCATACTTGGGAATTTAAAAAAGAAAATGTAGCAATTAAAAATTCATACGATATTATTATTCAAAATGTAGATTATACATTAGGAAAAATTATAGAATATGTAATATTTACGGAATACTTCAATAATCAAAGCGTTCTTACATATTCAGGTTTCATAAAACCTCATCCACACGACGATGAATCTGTTATTAGAATTGCTTTCAAAAAAGATAAAGACACAACAGAAGAAAATGTTGAAGCTATTCTTGTGGCTGCTTGTAAAATAGGACAACGTATCTATTCATCCATTTATGGTGATTTTGACAATTAAATAATATATTAAATTTCATATATTATTTATTAATTATTAATTATTAATTATTAATTTATACAATATTTTCTAATGTTTGTTGCTTTGTTTGATAGTTTACAATATGCATTAATCTTGCTGGTTCTAATTCATTTATATATTCTATTACCTTTTGAAGATTAATATAATCGCCCATTGTTTTATATTCTGTCAAATATTTTTGATGTAGATGATACATATGAGTCTTATATTGATAAGGAAATTCTTTAACCGGTTTTTCTTTTCTTATATAACACTTTATATAACTTTTAAATAAATTTCTTGTATAAGCGTGTAAATATTTTCTTAGAATACCAAATGTCTCTTTCAATTCAGGAAAATATCTTAAATATTCTTTTACCTTATCTTCTCTGCGAAGTCTGTAATAAGTATATTGTATTTTTGTAGAATTGCCTTTTAAAAATTTTATTTTTTCATATTCTGGATTACGAAATTTAACACGGTCATTTCCACTATTTATCATATATCCTGTAAAATCATAAGATTGTATTGTATCATTTAAATTTTTAAAATATTCCCACGTATTTTTTCCATCGCTGTCGGATAAATCATATACGCGTGGTCTTACAATTTTTTCTAATGTCGGTGATTTTACATATAAATGAAGCTGGTCCAAAAAAGAATTTCTTGTAACCATTAACGGTTCATTATTTACATCACCTGATTCTCCATTTACTAAAAATATATTTGTTAATATAACTTTTTTCTCGTTTATAGGACATACCATTTTATTTTCTGGATGTTGAAGTATAAAACTATAACAAAAGTGTTTATCAAAATGTTCAAATTCTATTCCCATCGCATTTAATGTATCTAAAAACATAAATCTAAATGTAATATCATTATCTTGATTGAATTTACATCTAGCACCAATATTACTTCTTGTCATAATTTCCCAATCATTGCCGTATTTATCCCAAAACATATTAATCATACTGCCTTCACAAATTTCTTCTACAGTGCAATCTTTTATATCATTCCAATTTTCTAATTCTTCTTTTTCTACTGTTATACTTTTTGGTGGTGCATAACAACATATTTTCCCATCATCATCTACAAGAACAGACCTAAATCTACCAATTGTTTTTTCTGTATCTTTATTCAGTGAATTTCTATTATATTTTAAAATATGATATGGACCATAGTGTTTTACCAAAAGACCCTTTTCGGATGAATATTTTTCGTCGCTAATAGCTTTCTTTATATCAATATATTCTCGCAAATTATATTCCATTTCATAATATTATTAAAATCTTTTTAAACTATTATTATAAATGTATTTTCATTTAGAATATATTGTCTGGTATTAGTATAAGATGGACGGTGAAAATATAAAAGAAATTCCCGATTTTGAACCATCTTTGGGTATGATTATACAGATTGTAGCTCCAGAAGATGAAAGATTCCATAAAAAATTATTTTTAATAGATTATTTAGATAATGATTTAATGAAAATTATTGATGAAACATATACTACATACAATTTAAATATAATACAAGGTGAATTAAGTGAAAAAAGTATTCAATTTATTATTACAGTAAAACAACCAACCGAATTAGGATATGCTAGACAAAATGGAATGACCGTTGGAACATGGTGGACTATTGAATACGCACCACCAGATGGTAAAGGTATGCCTGCTATTTATAATGGTGAAATTACAAATTTAGACGAAGACCAAATTGAATTTTCTGTTTTTGATAATGATAAAGAAGAAAAAGATATTATATATATTGATTTTGAATACAAAGGAATTCCTCTTGATTTACCAATCAAATTCTATAAATTATCTAAACCAAATATTGTTAAAAATGTATCTCTTATTGATGAATTAATTGATCCAATGGATGATATAGAAAATATTGATTTTGATGAACCAGTTTTTGATACTGAAACTATAAAACAACAACAAAAAGAATATATTATTGAAGCTGATAATATTGAATTTCGTATTTTAGACGAAACAATTGAAGAAACAATTGAAAAAGATGAAACTGAAAAAACATATGATATTACAGACCAAACAAACGACTTATTAAATAGTCTTCTATCTAATATTAAATCAAATGAAAGAACTCCAAGAAAATTATCTAAAATCAACACTGTTATAAATCGTTATAAAGAATTGCGACAAAACTTTTCAAATTTTGATCCATTAGGTAATAGCAATTCTCCTAAGAAATTTACACACGAGTATAGACCAATTGTAGAACAATTAAAAACTTTATCAAAAAATATTAATTGGATTATTCCTGTTGTAAAAGATAGACACCATGTTTTCTTTGATAAATTAGATGATAATGCAGATGTAACTGATGTTGATATTATTCCAAAAGATAATAGCACTTCTTTTCAAGAAGATTATGAACTTCAACAAGCATATTTAAAAAGAAATATACCGGATGGTGTGAATAAATATGATTATTTAACCAATAGCACATTTAAACCGAATTTCACTATTCCTGATAATAATAAAGACATTGTATCGAGAATTGACGGTAATAATAGCCAAAGAGCAGACGTAAATATTTTTTCATACGTGTCAAATATAAATGATTTAGAATCTACTACTATAGATGAAAACGGAAAAGTTCAAAAAAGTTATTGGAATACAAATGTATATAATGAACCTTTGTATAGATTAAATCATATACAAAAAGATTTAACAGAAAGAAATGTTATTATGAAAAAAGGTCAAATAGTTCCTATTCTTGGTTTTTTAATTTTTCCATCATCATTTAAAGAATATTCTCAAGCTCATTTTTTGCCAACCAATATATTAAAAAAATCTAATTTGAATTTAACCCCATTAAGACATTTTGAATTTTTACAAAACGATAAAAGAGTTGATATTATAAATGTTCCGAATACATATACAGATGACCCGTTGATACAGAAATCTAAAGAAAATTTTTTAAAAAATATAAAGTTGTTTTTTTACGAACAAGATTTGTCTTATGAAGATAGAAACAAAACTGAAAACATGGATACTTTCTTAAAACAAATTTTTCCAAAAATAAAAGATTTAATTGAATCATTAAATTTTGATGGATGTGTTTCATACGAAAGAGTTCTCCACGAACTCCAGCCTTTTTTTATTGAATATAAACATATTACATTTAAACAATATCAAAAAATAAATGAAATAATAGAACAAGAAATTTTATATTATAGAAAAAAAAATGCTTCGTTAATAAAAAATTGTAATAATTATCTTCAAAATTTACCAGAAAGCTATATTTCACAATCCGAATTACTAGATATAATTCCCGACTTAGAAGATGGCTTTGACCCAACTAAAGATTATTCAACAGAACAAGAACAACAAGAAATATTAGATAAATCAGTAAAAGACGCTTATGATATTTTTAAAACAGATCAACCTAGTGAATATTTCAGAAAAAGTTTAACAGTAGATAATTCTAGATACTTATATAATGCTTGTGTTTTTTCACAACTAAACATACAAAATGATGTAAATATTGATGATGTTATTAAAGAATTAAATGAAAAAATAGAAAATACAGATTTAAATGTTACTGTTAATAACGGTAATGACTGTACTCCAATGGTTTTATCTAAGCGATATGCTAATATTGAAGATTTAATGGATGAACCAGCAATTGCTTATTTTGATAAACAATTTGATGATACTAGATACGATATTTATAAAGAATTAAATCATATTCATTCAATTGATGATAAACAACAACAGAAAAAAATGTTAATAAATCATCTTATTACTGAAATAGATGTTCCAGAAGAAGACGCCGTCGTTCAAGCTGCTGCCATGATTGAAGGGAAAAAACTCGTTAAAGAAGGACATTATGCTGTATTGGATGATGGATCCGGGGATAATAGATATTATTTTAGAAAAGAAGGGAATTGGAACATGGCTGAAAATTTATCAGGATTATCAGTTGAAGAAGTATCTTTTTGCAATTTAAAAACAAATTGTATAAAAATTAATGATAAATGTACTAATATCAATAAAACAAGAGAAGAAGCTCAGCTTGAATTAATGAAAGAAATGTTAGATAAAGTAGAAAATGAACTTGTAAAAAATACTGAAGAAATAAAAGAAAATATCAAATCTACATTAAAAAAAAATCTTAAAAATATAATTATTTTTAAAGAATACATTAATAAAAAAAATAAAAAATATGATAGTTTTAAGTATGATATTGCTATGTTGTATAATTCTCTTGATATAGTTCGTTCCCCAAATATTGATTTAAGAGACCAAGTATTGGCTACAGATGATATTGTATTGAAATATGATCGTATAATTAAGTTTAAAGAAAAACATTGTCGCGAAGCTAATTTGGATAATGGTGATGACCCTAATTGGTTTTACTGTAATGTATCAATAGAACAAAGTATCAAAATAATGCCTACATTTATGCATGAATTAGCAACAACTTTTAATACTAATATTGATTTGTATCTATTTACATTGGAACAAATAAAAAAGGAAAGAGGAAAAATAAGTGAAGATGGTGATAAAATGGTTGATAAATATAGTGGTTATGAAATATGTAAAATTGAATACTCCACAGATGAAGGATATGAAGAATCAGGTGCTAAAAAAATTAGCAGAGGATTACTAGACACTAGTTCGCAAAAAAAATTAGAAGAACAAAGAAAAAAATTAATCGAGAATAAAATTGATAATCAAGAACTTGAAGATGAAGAAAAACAAGATAAAAAAGAAGAAGATACAAATGTTTTTGTCAGTCATATGAATAGAGTTATTCCAGCATTAGACAGACACTTAGGTATTGATACAAAATCTCAACATCAATTTATTCAAAATTATGTATTGGAACTAATGGATAGAAAAATGAGAACCGCCAAGAAATATAAAGAAGATTTGAAAAAAGATCCAGACCTAAAATCATATAGAGAATATAAAGGTGAATTTTTCTTATATTCTATGCTTGGAATGTATGCTGTTGCTATTCAAACACATATGCCACATATTAATAGAGGTAGAGGTTTTTCAAAGTGTGTAGAAAGTTATAAAGGATTTCCATTGGAAAAAGGAGATGAATTTATTCATTATTTAATTTGCGTATGTATAATCTTAAGAGGTCCAAATAAAAAAGCAGAATTTCCATTTATATTATTACCAAAATATAAAGAAAAGAAAAAATTGGATAATGAATTAAAACACGTGAAAATCTTAAAAAATTATATGACAAAAAATATTCTCTCAATTCCAGCAATAAAAGACAAATTAGAAATGAAAAGAAAATTTTTAATGGATAATCTAGACCTTGTAGAAAAAGAAATGACATATGATTATAAACAATGGACAACTTTCCTTCCACCATTAGTAAATTTTAATATGGATAAATTGGTAGAACCAAATAAAGATTTTGAAACATTGTTAACTAAATCATTTAATGATAAAAGATTGGAAGAAAATGTAAAATATATTACCAAATTACTTACAAGTATTAGAAGTTTTTCATTGAGTATTCAAGAAGATATACAACGTGTTATTGATTCTAGACCTAGCGATTCTTTATTTTTGAAAAGTCAAGATGGTTCTACAATATTTTTGGAAAATGCTTGTTGTAATGAAACAAATGATTCGCCATATAATTATTTTATAGAACATGAAAAAAGTCCTGACATAAAAAAACACAATGAAACTGTATTTAGATTATCAAATATATATGAAAATTATAAAAAATTATTAAATGTATCTTTGTTATTTTCAAGTGAAAATACTAGATTAGAAAAATTATCAATATCAAATGAATTTACTGAAAATTCAATTTATTTGGCATTTATAAAATATTGTAAAATCAATACAAATACTATATTGCCTGAAGAATTACAGGAATTATGCCACAGCAACGTTAGTAAATTTAAAAAATTAGACTCATTAGAACAAAAGATAGATGTTTTAAAACAAGAAGGACATAATTATAACAGAACCACATTAAGAGTGTTATTGAATATTATTGCTAGATCAAATGGATTAAAAAAAATAGAACATAATAATTTAATATCACCGAAAGTTACATTTGAAAAATGTGTTGATGAATTTAAAGAACATTTTAGTATAATAAATATTCATGACCAATTATTTGCTTTATTAGACAGATATGATGTAGGATATACTGAAAAAAGTGATATAGTAGTAGTTGAGTTTATAAGTAAAGTAGAAAAAGAAACAGATATACTATTAGATAAGTTAAACACATTACTTGATATTAAACGTAAGTCTAAAAAATCTAAAGAAATTATGAAAAATCTTATTAACTTAAGAGAAATACCAATAGATGATGTAAAAAAGGGAGAAGTTAGATATATATCAAAAGAAGACGAAAACGCATACTTTTTATACCAATTTTTGTTAATGATGTCAAAAAATATAGCCAATGATTATCCGGTTTCTTTACAGAAAGATAAAAAAACTGCCAAGATGACTTGTCCCGAAAGATGGGATTTTAGTCAAGCACATATGAAAGCATTGGAAAATTCAACGTTTAAAGAATTAGAAAAATTAAATCAATTTACAGGAGATAAAGATTTAAAGGAAATATTAAATATAGTGATAAAAGAAAATCAAAATTTGCTAATTATATTTGAAAAAATGCCATTTTATTCAAGATTAAATAAAGATATGAAAACTATTTTTGATGGTACTGTTATTTACAAACTATCCTATTATCTATTTTTGTCTAGTTTAAATTCTTACAATATGATCCTGGAAAAGAAATTTGAAAACATATCAAATTTAAATAGAATAGAATCGGGAAAGGCATTGGGTAAAAAATCTTATTTACAAAATAAAATTACCGAATTAATCATTGTATATTTAGATATTACTCAAGCATATAAACAAAATTTATTTTTGAATAGATTTCAAATAGTGGAAAAAACAAAAAAGGAACAAGAATATGAAAGAGCTGAAATCACAGGGAAATATGCTACATTAACAGATGATGAAAAAGATGTAGAAATAGAAATGCAAAAAAATAAACTTGGTTCTTGGAGTTCTGGTGCTTCAAAGGCAATATATGAATACGATGCCGAATATACAGAGCAACAAATAGCTAATCTTGAAAGAAGAACAATGTTAGAATTTATGGCAGGAAAAGAAGATAATGTATCAATGGATAGAGTTCAAGCACTTGATTTACAAGAACAAGTTGATGCTATCATTAGAGAAAGAGAAGCTCAAAGATTAGTAGATGAAGAATATAATACTAATTTAGTTTGGGGTGAAGATGAAGACCAAGATGATTTGGAGCAATTTGATTATGGTATGAATTATTAATTGATTATAATGATCATAATTTAAATTATGAATATAAATTAAATTATGAATATCAACGATCATTTGCGAATTAAGCCTATGTTAGAACGTGCTAATTATTTATTGGCTACTTTATATGAAAATAATAAGATACCTGATGATATATGTTTATGTTTTGTTATAAATACTTATATCGTTGGGATTACGAATGTGCCTTACTTAACCTTTAGCCACAATTCTCAAAAAAGTTTCGAAGAGATATTTACTATTCTTAATAAATACATGCCACCAGAAATTATGAAAAATGTAAAATTACCTCAAAATAAAATATAAATATTTATATAATTATTATGAATACCCGTTCTTATATTCGACAAAATATCACATCAGTTTCTATTCTCTTTTTTACTATCATTTTTATAGTCATACAATTTGCTGAACCTAATTTTTTATATAATAAAGGAAAATTAAGACAGTTTGGTATTGGTACAAAACAAAAAACAATACTGCCAATATGGTTATTAAGTATGATACTAGCTATTTTTAGTTATTTATTTGTAATGTACTATTTAACTTATCCTAAATTTTATTAAAATTTATACTAACATATAATTTTTAATATTTAAGATTTGGATTTATTTATTTATTTTTTTTGCTGCTGCCAATTCAGCTGCTACTTTTCCTTCCAATTTACTTCTATAAGCATCACTATTAACACAATTCTCAATTCCTAATATATTATTAAATGTTGTTGATACTGTTAAAGCCATTCCCAATACTAACCAACAGAATTGTCCTACATAGTCTTTAATTACAACTAAATTCCATAACTTCCCTTTATTTGTATCCCAATCTGGTCTCATCATATTTCCATCGGCTGCTAATTTTTTTAATACATCATCGAACCCTTCTGTCGAAGGCGTCAACAAATTAATAAATGCCGATTTATCTTGGTATACTTCATTCCATAATTGATTTTTACTATCTTTTTCTATTATTACTTTATTCATTGCTTCTTTTGCTTTTATTGCTATTGCCATATATCCAAAGGTATTGGAAAATGGACTTTTAAATCCTGGAAAAAAATATAATAAAACTAGCAATATACCCATATACATTAAATTTGACATTATTGTATAACCCACTACTTGACCTATCTGCGGTTCTCCACAATGAAATTTAGATAGTTCAACAAATGTATTAAATTGTATTACTAACGTAAAAACTACTAAAGCTATTACCAATGGGATGGCTAATAATTGATTTCTTACTCCCCATCTATCTGCCAATACAAATCGTGCTAAGAAATATATTAATAAAAATGCCATAAACATTGTTAATACTATTCCTGAACTTGGTTGTTGTTTTCCATCTCCCTTTTTTTTCGCACTCATCTTATACTTAATATGTATAATTTTTTTTGATTTTTTAGATTTATTATTTAAAGATGCCAAGTTTAATTGAACCAGGTACTAAATATTTTTTTAATGAAACATTAAAAAACGTAAATAATGAAAGAAATCGTATTAACTCTTTATTATTCAATATAGCACTTTTTGTAATGTTTATATTTATTGTTTACGGTATTCTATCTTTTAGGAAAAAGAATAAACCATCTAATGATGAAATAAAAAAAACAGAAGAACTTAAAAAAAATTACTTGTTAAATAAGGTAAAAGAATTACAAAAAGAAAATAAAAAAGATTACGATAAAATGATCACCGAATTACCAAAATTTGAGAGTGACTTTGAATTATTGCATAAAAATTTTTATAAGACTTAGTATATAATGAGTAATATTTTAGAACAATACAATGAATACTACAAGAATAAACACGAATATCAAGAGAAAATAGATAAGAAAGTTTTAGATAAAAAAAGAAAAAATGATAATTGGCCTTATCCAAAAGATGAAGAATATAAACCAAATTTCAAGCTTACCGGTGATATTAAAAACGATATCAAAAAAATAAAAAGCAATCCTGAAATTATTTTTTCAGACAAAGGTAGAAAATTAACCGCCGTTTGTGGTACAAATCACGATTGTGTATATGAAAAAGAGATTCCATTGCCAAATATTTACCAATTCGATAAAATTAAAAATAAACTTAAAAAAGAAATAGAAAAATTAAAAAGTGAAATTATTAGATGGAAATTAAATTTATTATATAATTTAGATAATGAAGAAGTTGTTTTGAGAGAATTTAACGAAATCAAAGAAAAACTTTCATTTAAACAAAAAAAACTTAATAAAATCGTTTCTATTCAAAAAAAAAAATCTGTATTTAAACTTGATAATAAAGAAGAACAAATTGATATGAATATAGACGAAATAGTTGAAAAATATGATAAAAATATTCAAGAGATGATATTTAAATACAAAAAAAATTTAAATGATTTTACCAATGATACCACCGATACTGCTAAGTTAAACGTTGCTATGGAAAAACACCAAAAAATAACACAAGCATTCGAAGAAAAAAGAAAAATACAATACAAATTAGGTATTATTGAAATAGAACACGACGAACATAAAAATACTTGGAAATTAATAAAAGAGAAATTATCATATAATAATCTTGAAATTAGTGATGATTAATATAATCTTTGATATAATAAATATATTTCGTATAAAATTTGACACCACATCATTGTATAAATTACGATAAATAAAGTAATAAATATATCTCTTACTTCCATTTTATTATTAAAATAATAATTATTTATATCAATTATGCTTACAATATAATAAATTTATATAATATATATGAATTTATTTAACTTGATTAATCTACCTATATTTATTATATCTTTAGCTATAGGTATTTTTGTAACTTATATTACAATTCCTGCTACACAACGAATTATTGTTTATCCTAATCCAGACAATATTGATAAAATTTTATATCAAGACCACGCTGATAATTGTTTTAAATTTTCTTCGAAAGAAGTAAAATGCCCTACTGATGAAAGTAAAATAAGATCATACGACATTCAGTAATAAATTTTATCATACAATTATATATGTATATTAGACGCCTTATTTATAGTGATTTTGGTTCCGTAGTAATGTCTATTATTTTAGGACTTGGATTAGCAACTTTATTTAGAAAAGTTTGCAAAGATAGAAACTGTATGAAATTCGTAGGTCCTTCTATAGATAAAATAAAAGGTCAAGTTTTTAAATACAACGATAAATGTTATAGTTATGAACCTACTATTACAAAATGCAATGATAAAATGAAAATTGTTCCTTTTGCGTAAATTTACTATTTTACGTATCTTTATAATGATATATAAATGTCAGGTACTACTAATATTTCTGAATTACCAAATCAACATTCTCAAAATAATGTTGTTTTGAATGTGAAAGAACAACAATCAATTCAACAACAAGTATATACACCTCAACCACCAAGTCAATCTCCTCAAAATCAAATGGTTCAACAACCAATGATGCAGCAACCGCAAATGCTTCCACAACAACAACAAACAAATTTACAAAATAGAGATATTCCTCAAACAACCGAACAATTTAACCAACAAGATCAAATTAGACCTAATTATGTTCCAGAACATGAAATGGATGATTATATTGGAGATGAAGATACTTTACATTCTATGATGCAACAAAATAGACAAAATGAAAATAAAAGAGATAGAATGGATATGTTATACGATGAATTGCAAGGACCTGTTATGGTTATGGTTTTATTTTTCTTGTTCCAAATGCCATTTGTTAAGAAAATGCTTTTAAAACAAATTCCTACTTTGTTTTCTGCTGATGGTAATTATACTTTAACTGGTTATATTGCTACTACTGTAATGTTTGGAGGTGCTTATTTTGGTTTAAATAAAGCTATTAGTTATATGAGTGATATGAATTATTAATTATCACCAAGGAGATACTCTTCTTAGGTGGCTTTCTGTTATTTTTGCGTATAAAAGTGCACAGGCAATTACTCCAACACATAATAACATAAATCCTACTACTACTATTCCGACAACTGTAGCCATTATACCTTAATAATAATAACTTATCTTTATTATTATTTAATTATTTCGATGTTTTTCTCTCCCGAATCATTAATTTATCGTTTTCTTTTTGTTTTTCTTTTGCGTTTTCTTCTTTTTCCTCCTGCTAATCTAAATAGTTTATGTATTAAGTTTCTACTTCTTTTACGTGTGCGTTTGCGGCGTTTTCTGCTCTTGCGGCGTTTACCACCTGCGGTTATTCCTGCGGTTATTCCTGGAGAACTCCCTGAACCATCTCCTCTAGGATCTCGTGGATCTTTTGGTGGTCCTTTTCTTGGTGGATCGCCTGTTTCAATATATGTAGGATGCTCTTTCATAACCCTCCTAGCCCAATCAATATGTTTTTTTATTACATATATCGATGTAACTAATGGGAACATATAAACAAAATTACCTGTTTCCCTAGCTAAAAGTCCAAATTGCGCCATTAATTGAATCACGAAATTATTTTGAATATCATACTTTTTATTTATAAACCAATTTTTCATTGAATGCGCGACATCATGTCCCCATTGTGTGAAAGATGATGTTGAAGCAGTTTCTGGTGCTGGCGGTGGTGCTACTGTTGCTTCTTCTATTGTTGCCATTTGTTCCTGTGTTGTTCCTGGTAAATATTCTGGTAAATAGGTTCTAATTGTTTGTAGCCACGTTAGTCTTTGTTGTTGTTGTTCTGCTATATTAGCCTGTCTAAATTTTTCTACTTCTGTTCGGAAAGCATGCGATATTCTTTCTTGGTTTAAGTCTTCTGTTCTACGCCCTTCAACTCCAGATTGATACTCAACAGCAGCAGTATTTTCTTCTATTATCCAAATAAAGGTACTTATAAAATTATACCAAAGGTAACCTTGAACACTAGTACATAATAAACAAGAAAAAGGTATAATAACATATAAATATAAGTTATAAAACCATAATTCCCTATCTTTATTTTGAAAATTAGAGCTTTGTATTAATTCATTAGCTGCTCTTTGAAATATATTTACAGCAAGTTGATATAAATCTTCACGATCACCCGGAACGGTTGGGTTTAGGTCTACTGCTAATTGTTGAGCTGCTTGCACGAGTCTATCCGATGCTCTAGTTCTATCCCCATATATTTTTAATTTTGTTCTTAATGCCTTTTTTGTACTTTTTGGTCCAGTTTTTTGAAGTGGACGGCGCCTTGATCTTGACCTTCTTGATCTCAATGGTCGCTTGCAAATTATACATTTACCATCTGAACCCCATACATGTTGATGCTCTTTTACTCCACCTGACATAGAATTTGTTTTTTTTAAAACATTTATTAAGGTTTTATATAAATTTTTAAATGTCTCTTGGTCTTTCTCAGGTATTTCATTGATATGATTTTTATATTTTTTAATTTTATTTATAAGATTTATCGTAGTATCTTTTGTCATATATAATACGCGTATATTAAAAAAATCAATTCTATAGTAATATTTCAATGGAATTAATTAATAATTTAGCTGAGAATTATCCTAAAAATAAAGAGCCTTTGATTTATAATGTTGTATTGGAAGGCGGTGCTTTTAATGGCATATATTCTGGAGGGGCATTGATATTAGTAAAACAACTTGAAAAAAAGCACTATTTAAAAGTTAATAAATTATCTGGTGCCAGCGTTGGTGCTTTAATTTCTTTTTTATATTTGATGGATAAATTAGATACGCTCCCTAAATGCTTTTCTAAATTAAGAAATTCATTTAGAAACGATTTCAATTTTTCTGTTATAGATGATATTATTAAAGACTACATAAATGATTTGGATGATGAAACGTTTGATACATTTAAAGACGGTAGATTATATATTACATATCATACTGATGCTGGTGAAAGAATTATACAAAGTAAATTTAACAATAAAAAAGATTTAGAACACGCTTTAATTAAATCTTCTCATTTGCCTTTTATTACTACAGGAAACTGTTATAGAGAATTTGATAATATAAACTATTTAGATGGTGGAACACCGTATGTTTTTAGAGATATTGGAGAACCGGATGGTAAAAAATACACGTTATATTTAAATAATACGATTTGGAATCAGTATCTTGTTGTAAAAAAAGAACATAATGCTTATGGTAGATTATTAGAAGGTGCTTTAGACGCTCATAATTTTATGTTAAAAAATCAACAAGGATTTTTATGTAGCTATGTTGAAAATTGGAATACCAAAGATTATGTTATATTACGGTCAAAGGAATTTATATTTACAACAACTGTAATATTGATAAAATATTTTTTATTAATTAATAAACATTTAAATCCATATATAAAAGATATTACTGTCTATAAGATAATACATTCATTTTTAAAAGAATGTATAACAGATTTTCTATTAATAAAATGTGTATAATATTTATATGGATAGATTAGAAATAGAACGACAACTTCAAAGACATGAACAACAAATGAATTCAAATAATAATGATAAACTTAAGGTAAATTTTTGGAATTTTAACAACAATAATAATACACAAATTTTTATAAAAGCATTATTCTTATTACTATTATCAATTTCTGGTGGTTTTACATCAAAAACATTGGGATGCGGAACACAAAAAGCATTTCAAAATATGACTACGAAGCACCTCATATTATTTGCTTTAATATATTTTACACTTGATATTTCAGAAAGTCAAGACCAAGCACCAATACATCCATACGAACAGTTTAAAAAAGCAATTCTTCTTTACGTTGGGTTTATTTTATTTACAAAAATGAATTTATATTTTACTATGATTGCTTTTGGTTTATTATGTATTAGTTATGTAATTGGTAATTATGTTAAAAATCTAGATTGGCATATAAATAATATAAATAAAAAACAAAAAAGAACACAAGATGAAGATAAATCATTAAATGATTATGAAATATTAAAAAAACAATCAAGTAATTATCAACAATATCTTAACTATGGTATATCCGGTGTTTTAATAGTAGGTTCATTATCTTATTTGTTGAAAAAAAGGAAAGAATATGGTTCAAGATTTAGTTATATAACATTCTTTCAAGGAGTTAGTAAATGCGATTCATTATAATTATTACATTTAACTATAATAATTATATTACTTAGGTCTAAAAAAAGAACAATCTTGTCCTTCGTTTTTTATTAATTTATAACCATTATTAAATAGTTTCTTTATAGTTTCTTCGCATTTTTCTCTATTATGTTTCCATAAATCAAAATCTACTGAAAGATATGTTGGATAAATTTTATCATTTAACATTTTTTCCAATACATCACATTCTATATTCTCAATATCTATTTTAAGTAAGTCAATATGATTATGATTTAATTCTTTCATAATAGTATTAAGTGTTTTTACAGGAACATTTATGTATTCGTTGCTATCGCGTCCAATAGGAACTACAGAACAAGAAACATAATCTTTGTTAAACGGAAAATAAAATGGAACACTTCCATCTATGGTATTTAATCCATATTCACATAATATTAAATTATTTCCTTTTACTTTGTGTGATAAAATCATATTCCAATAATTACTATCGCCGCCTCCAAAATTTGTATTTTCTTTTGCTTCTTTTTTACCATCTAAAACAGATTTAACATATTTAACATGAGAGATTGCTCGTGGAGTAGGATCAAAAATGTAAACAGGAGCATTTGTTTTATGTGATAAAATAACATCATGTGTAATATCTTCACCAGCACCTACACAATAAATTATACTATTTTCATCTAATTGTGGTAAATCTTTTGGATAATAAAATCCGCCATATATTGTTCCAAATCTTTGAATATTATTCATATAGATATAATTATTATAACATATATTATTTTTAAATGTTATAATAATTAATTACTGGTTATTGTTATTTCCTGGTATTCTAATAGTAAGATTAGGTTTGTTTAAATTTAAGCTCTTTAACATTTGGTCGAGTGTTTGTTTTTGTTTCGCTTGTTTAATACATCTGGTGTTTTTACACCTTTACCCTATTTTTCATAGCTTTTTGTGCTAATGAACTAAACTTACCGGTTCCTTGTTTTCCACCACCTAATTTAATTCCAAATATATTAGATTTTCTTCTTCTTGTTTTTTTCTTTTTCTTTTTAGTTTTTTTCTTTCTAGTTTTCTTTTTCTTTTTAGTTTTTTTCTTTTTAGTTTTTTTCTTTTTAGTTTTTTTCTTTTTAGTTTTTTTGTTGGTTTTCTTTTTAGATTTTTTCTCAAATTGTGCTTCATATTCTTCGTGTGGAACATATCTTAAAAAATACCAATCCCATTCTTTTGTTCCTCTTTTATTTTTTAATTTTTTGAAATTATTAGTTTTTTCTGCTTTAATATCTTCTTTTGTATGTTGTTTTCCATAACAATCTATGCTAAACCTTTTTAATAATCCTTTTTGTCTAAGTCTATTTTTTTCTTGAACTCTGTATAAAAATTCACTCATACAAGTAATACGTTCAACATTATAATATTTTCTTCCACCATACAAAAATGCTAGATAGAAACTAAGCATAGTATCTAATGTAGCAATTCTAATTTTTTTATCTTTAATTAATATTTCATTATAACTATGACAAGCCAAAGGTTTGTAAATAAAAACAATACTTTCTGGACCAATTCTAACTTCTATATGTTCTGCTATAATTTCACCTATACCATCATGAGTTACTAATTTTATATCTTTTACACCAATAGAAGATAATTGTTCTTTTAATATACGAGCTGTTGCTTCTGGATCTTCTGAAAGAACATCAAAATCGGGTATTCTTGGTATAGATTTTTTACCAATGCTTTTAATATTTTTTAAGTATAATCTATTAGCATACGCGCCGAAAAATACACAATTTTGATTTATTAAAGAATTTTTTACTGTTAGAAATATTTTTTCCTCTATATTATCAATAAAAATATCTTCTTCCGAAACATTACCTCCTCTCATTATTGTTTTTTTAATTCCATATTCAAATAATCGCTGTATATCTTCAATACTACAATTTTTACCTCTTAGTGGATAATGTTTATTAAAAAGCGACAATCTTTTTAATACTTTTTCCCATCTACTAACATCTCCATCAGGACGAGATAATTCAAGATACATTGACATTCGCAAATAATTTATAGCACAATAATATATTCCATTTACTTGAGATGAATCTTTCATTATTCTATCATATAAATCCTTTGGTAAATATGTAATATCTGCTACCGGAATATAATTTACAAATACTTTAAATGTTCCTGCGTGCATTCCCGACTTAGCTTCAACTTCTGTATATCCTTTGTTATAATATATATCTGCTAAATTTTTTGCGTCCTGTAAGGGTTCTGGAGAATAAAAATCATAATCAGGTAATTCTATTTCTTTATTATAAAATTGGTCGTTATTGGGTAATAAATTATTAATAGCAGTTCCACCATAACATATTCTTTTCGTGCTTCTTAAAAAATCTTCTACTATTTCTATTATATCTATTACTTCCGACGAATTCATTGTTTTTTTCCCCTGTTTTGATGTTATTTCATCTACCGCATTTCTTAGTATTGATAATTCTTTTTCTTCAAACGTTAATTTATCATCGTTAGAATTCATATATATATATAATAAATATATATAAAAATTAAAATGTATAAGCTTTTCCTGTTGTTGGATCAACGCGTTTCTTTGTTTTGTTAAGTCCTTCACCTGCTTTATTCATTACACGCGGTTTCTTTCCTGTTACTCTCTTACTTCTTAATTCAGGTGGTTTTAATACAAGTTGTGTTCCTTTTTCCCTGAAAAATTTCATATGGTCGTTCAAACTATCGGTAGGCAATCCATAGTTCATCATTACATATTGACAACCATACATTCTACACGCTTTTGATTCTAGTTGTGTAGTTGGATGTTTATCATCTGGAACACATATCGCAAACATTTCTTTATTATCTTTTGATAATTTCTCTGGACTAACCCTGAATTTAATAGTATCATTTGTAAATTTACGTAAATTTCCAAGAATTGCCATATTAACTAATTGGTGAAAATCTCCATTATCTTTATAATTTTGACAATAATCTTCAACCATTATTATTACTTTTCCTCTCATGTCTTTTAATAATAATTTTTCTAATTTTTTTCTTTGTGGTTTTATTAATTTACCTTCTTTGGCATATTCTGTTGGCAATAATCTACTACTGAACGCTCTTTTTATTTCTTTCTTTAACACATTATATACTTGAGGCTCCTTGGTTTTTATTCTTAAATTTATAAATATTGGGTCTGCACTATTGGGTGCTACAGAAAATCCATATGAGTTTATCATATCAAATGCCCGACCTATATTAACGTGATTATAACTACCTTTTTGTGTTATTGTTACATCATTGCATTCTACTGGATTTGATACGATTAATGGGTTATGTCCGCTGGCTATTACAACAGACCTATCTGGCAACATGTAAATTTCAAAATCAACCGCTCTTATCCCTCTCTTTAAAACCATTTTTAGTGGTTCTAAACTTACTTCATTGTCTTTTGTATTTGTACTGCAACAACTATTATAACTACCTGCTACATAAAAATCTACTAAAGGGTAATTATTAATCTCTCTTGTTGTCACCGCCGATTGAACCTGTATTGGTTGTTTTTTTAAACTATTTTCCATATCACGTAGTGCTCCCCCCGCAGCATTCAATTTTGTTCTTGCTATATAACTACATACTCCTATCAATGCTATTATAAATAAAGTCCATCCTATAAATGACAAATTTCTTTTTGATAATATATTTTTGAAAAAATCTTTAAAACTCATAATATATATATTAAAATATAAATAAATAATATTTATATTCTATATTATGACTGGTGGATTAATGAATTTAACTGCTGAAGGAAATGAAAATATTATATTAAATGGTAATCCAAAAAAAACTTTTTTTAAAGCTGTATATGCAAAACACACCAATTTTGGTCTTCAAAGATTTCGTATTGATTTTGAAGGAAACCGTGTTTTAAATTTTACTACGCCTACAGTTTTAGATTTTAAAATTCCAAGATATGCTGAAATGCTACACGATACATATGTTGTTGTTACGCTACCTGATATTTATAGTCCATTGGTTTATGATGGAACGGCTGAAATAGGTAGAAATTTAGTTCCTTATGAATTCCGGTGGATTGAAGAAATTGGTACTAATATGATTAGCGAGGTAGAAATATATAGTGGCGGTGTCACTTTAGCAAGATACTCTGGTGAATATATTTCTTGTTTGAAAGAAAGAGATTTATCTGCTGCTAAAAAAGACTTATTCAACCGAATGACTGGAAATGTTCCAGAAATTTACGACCCAGGTAATTCTAATGGCAATGTTAATGTTTATCCAAATGCTATGTATATGGATGAAACAGGTGTGGAACCATCTGTTCGTTCTAGAAAATTATATGTTCCATTAGATAGTTTTTTCTGTCAATCTAGTAAATTATCTTTACCTCTCGTTGCTCTACAATATGCTGAAATTTCTATTCGTTTAACTTTTAGACCTACTTATGAATTGTATACTATCAATAATGTTAATGATATTCGAAATGATACTTGTATTAGTTATAGAATACAACCAAACCCCAATGAAATAAATAATCAATTATGGAGATTTTTACAAGCTCCACAAGACGTTGCTGCTTCTCCAGAATTTTATAATCAAACACGTAATGATTGGAATAGCGACGTTCATCTTATTTCTACATATATTTTCTTAGGACAAGACGAAAGAAGAATGATGGCTCAACAACCACATAATATTTTGATTAAACAAGTTCATACCTTTGATTTCCTAGGACAAGCCGGTTCTAAGGTTTTAAATTTAGAAAGTCGCGATTTAATTTCTGGTTTTATGTTTAGATATAGAAGAAGTGATGCTAAGTTTAGAAATGAATGGTCTAATTATTCCAATTGGGCTTATAATAATGTAGTTCCGCAACAAATATCAGATGAACTACCACTGTTACAAGGTAATGAAATTCCAAATCCTAATAATTTCCATATTACTGGTTCTATCGGTGATTATGCTTACAATCAAAAACATATTTTATCAGATTTTGCTTTAATTATGGGCGGGGTTTATAGAGAAAATCTACTTGATGCTGGTGTTTATAATTATATTGAAAAATATATGCGTTCTGTTGGTGGTGCTAAAGATGGGTTATATTGTTATAATTTTTGTTTAAATAGCGAACGAAAACATTATCAACCATCTGGTGCTATGAATGTAAATAAATTTGGTTCTATTGATATTGAATTTAATACCATTGAACCACCTTTTAATCCTGAGGGTGCGATTGTTGATTTTATTTGTGATACTAGTTCTAACCCCATTGGTTTCCGTAAGTCAACTGGTTCATTAAATACATATAACTATGATTTAAGAATATTTGAAGAACGATATAATGTTATAGTTATCAAAGCTGGTAGAATTGGATTAATGATGGCGCGTTAATATAATATTTAGTCTAACTATATATTATATAATAAAATGACAAGCGTTTTATGGAAACCAAAATCTAATGAAATAATTAAAGAAATAACTTCTCAATCAGATAGAATATATTTAGTAATGGAACCAGGAAAAGATACGACACCAAAAGAAGGTAGTGGCAATATGAAATTATTAGAAAAAGTAGCTGAAAAATTTGAGGATATGCATTTTGACAAATCAAAATTTCTTTCACGAAATACACCAGAAGATTGGGTTAATACTATTGAAGATGTATTTTCTGAAGATGTAATAATGGAAGAAACTAAAAAAGGAAAAGAAAAAAGATTTTGTTTTAAACCACAAACATCTATTATAATACCCAATTCGGTATATTGGCAAAAATTACAACAAAAAAGTGAAGTTCAATTTCGCCCTACTGTAACTTTAAGATTAAAAAGAAAAAAAGGAGAAAAATCAATACAAATGAAAAAAGCTCCAAGAAAGAATAAAACACAAAAAAAAGCACCAGCTAAAGGAAAGGTATCTGAAGATGGTAGTGGTTTTATTCCTGCTGCTGCTATGTCAAGACTATCTCTTAATAGTGTGAGCGATAGTGATAGTAGCAGTGCTATTCAAAGCATAGATTCAGATGAGGAAGCAATTGAAAATCCTTTGAGTTTAACTTTTCCAATGATTGATAGTGACCATAAAAAAAATCCAAAAGCTTTTCCTGCGTTAAGAAAAGGTAATCCATTATTAAAAAATTTAGATTATAATAAAATGAAAGGAAAATTTCCCGATGAATGGATAAAAGGTGAAGGAAAAAATGGAGAACCAAAATGGTGGAAAAAGTTATTTGTCAAAGAAGGAGATGATAAAACACTTTATATATCTAGAAATGATTGGAATGAATTATACCAAAGTTATGCTGGAAAAGATAATGAAGGTGTTCAGGAATTATTTGAATACTTAGTTGAATTAGGAGATGGTATATTTGAAGATTTTTATTTAATAAAAGACAAAAAAGTTGCTAAGTCAAAAAAATTAGATGTAAAACCTAAAGCAAAATCTAGTTCTGAAGAATCAGGAAGCGACTCTCAAGGTTATTCGAGCAGTGACAGAAGTTCAGTATTAGATTATGGTTCTGATGCTAGTACCGATGATGATGATTTATTTGATGCTTTTGGAAATTCAAGTGCTTATTCAATTGCTAGAACAAAACCTGGAACTACAGCTTATCACGATAGAATGGATAAATATGATAGACGAAGAGAAAAATTCGATGCTTGGAAAAAAGAAAAAAAAATGAAAAAAGAATTGGACGATGATTTACGTAAAAAAGTAAAAAGTAAAGAAATGGATGTTTATGACGCATACGACGAACAGAATAAAAGATGGCAACAACGACAAGATGAAGAAGATGAACAAGCATATAGAGATCAAATGACAAGTGAAGATGAAAGCAGTGAAAGCGAAGAAGATAGAAAAAGAAGAAAGATGATACTAGAACAAGAATATGCTAAAGCTAACGGATGGACTCAAGTCAAGTCTAAAACACAAAAAAAATTATATTGGTATAATAAATATACTAAAATTTCTTTTTTCCCAAAAACTCCAAACGGTGAATGGTCTAGAAAAGAAGCTGATGCTGCTGCTGAAAGAGCAAAAAAGAAAGGTGGTAAAAAATCAAGAAAAAAGAAAAAGAAAACACGTAGAAAGAAAGGAGGAAAAAGAAAGAAAAC